>Ga0181612_132785_pt1 | contig 18429 bp, 7 predicted proteins | sample HoacroProtozoa21_FD_119630 | JGI IMG/M metagenome (GOLD analysis project Ga0181612, IMG submission 119630) | Hoatzin crop microbial communities from Cojedes, Venezuel. Combined Assembly of Gp0051906, Gp0051904, Gp0051908
AATTAAAAGAATTTTTATAGTTTTGTCTAGTATGTGTTTTCCTTTTTCTCCCCCGGAATAAAAAAAAAAGGGGGGGAGGAAGAATTTTCCTGAATTAATCTGTACTAAGCAGACTTACCGAGCAGTAGGAAATGCAAGAGTGTCAGTGCAGAAAGGACCAGAGCACGCTAAAAGTCAAAGAAAAAGAATGGCAGAAATCATCACATCCCCAAAAACTCTTGACCAAAAAGTAGTATTAAAAGGTACACTGATGTTTGTTCTGAGACCTCCTTCAGTAGCTAAGTGTTACAAGTTGAGATCATGTCACAGAAATAGCCACGGTTTAATTTCCTCACCCTTATCTTGCCTGATGTGGAATGAATGAGATGGGAGGGAAAATATTAGCCAAACTCTTGATATTGTAAAATAGTCTTATTACATGCCGGTAGCGGCACCTGAGGTGGGCAGCCTCCATCCAAGTTGTCTACACGTTACTGTCCTGGATGGGGTGACTGGGAGCATGTCCTGGCTTGGTGTTTACATGGCATGACATGCTGCTGCTTTGGGGTTAAATAACCTATTGTGCTTGGTGCATTAGAACAGCAGCTGGGTTTTTCAAGATGTGAGAGATGCGAAATGAAATGCATGTCAGCTGGCTCATGTTGATTCATGCTCTAAGGATAATGTTCCTTAAGGTTGTCTCGCTGAAGTGAGAAGTGATGAAATTTCAGTTGAATTACAGTCTTCTTAGGACTGTCTTAAACAATCGGCTGGAGTGTGCAATAGCCTGTTTTGTAATGTTACGTATCTGTTCCTGCCTCTCAACAAGAAAAAAAGGGGGTGGATGTTGGGCTGAAAGAACCTCAGAACCTCAGAATATATTTTATAAATCTAACTCCAGATATGTCAAAGTCCAGCTGCATTTATTCTTAGCTTTACAAATTCTGCAAACGTGCCCATGCCAAGTATGAAATCTGACTTGCTCTCTCGAGGGAGCTTTTGTCTAGAGGCATCAGCAAGCAAACCAGCTGAAGCACAAGTGAACACAGTTTGGAGAGTAGACCTGTGCAGAAAGGCGACTTACTCCTGTTCCCCGTATAAGGCTCATTTCCTGCAGCTCCTGGGCTGTGAACTAGTCTGGTGTATTTGCTTTCAGATTGCTGTCAATGAGCAGGGCTAGATCATTTTAAATCTTGGGAAGCGATTTTTGGAACAGAAATGTCTCAGCTCTAACTACAGCATTGCCAGTGATGGACTTACTATGGGGAGGCTTTGTCTTTTCCCCAGAATGGCAAAGTTTCTTGGAGAATTACAGGTGGTCAAGAGGTTGATTAGACAGTAATAGCAGTGCTTGATGCTGCATAAAAGCAGGAACTGAATCTCAAGTCTAATTCATACCGTTCTCAATCTGTTAGTGCTGTGCGGAGTTAGCGAAATCTTGCTCAATTGTGTCACTGGAGTTGAGCTGAGGATTTGTCACATCCTGGTATTCTCCTCGGTCCTTTTGTCAGTCACTGGTAGTTCCCGTTACTTCTCTGCTGCTCGGCAAAGCTGAGAGCGTGCTCTGACTGCGTGCGCTTCCGTTGTTTTCTACTACTGGTATTTTTCAAGGTCAAGATGCTTGCATGTAGATGAAGAGCTATTGCATATACTCAGGTGTGTCTCCATCTGTAAGCCTGAGTTAATCCAAAATACCAGCTCTCCTGTGTGTGTACCAGTTTATTGCACATTTCTGCTCGTGTTGACCGGAGCAGGAGGAGTCTGTTCCTTAAGAATTAAACAGGTGCTGCTCTGCCCATGTTGCTGGAATTGAAATGGTCTTTGCAGATTGGTACCAGCTGTTTCATTATCACTACTCTTTTTAGCAAGTTTTCATTTCAACAGAATATTGCTTGTAGTATTTAGGAAAAAGTTCCTGGCTCGATGCTTGGTGCATTGTAGTCCAGCAGAGCTGTATTGTTGTGGGTGGGTGTCCTGGATGGTGAGATGGATTTATTGGAGACCCTTTAAAGCAGGTACAAACTAAAAATCATAATTCTTAAGTGATAGACATGGGGGTTTCCCCTACCCCTTTAGCTCAGCTGACTCCCCTCAGATATTCCGAGCTTTCAGGAGCCGAGCACCACATTTCATCTTGCTGTGTCTTGTCAAAGGTAACTGAGTCTCTGGAGGATGGTGAGACTGAGGGAGAAATAGCTGTTCTCTGGCCACTTACAGGTTATGTGACTTCTTCAGTTGTGTGTTCAGGGGAGCATTGGGTTTGGTGTTAACTGCTGGAAAACTCTGCGCTTGTGCCTGTAAGTAAGGTTTAGTAGCTCATCAGGTACGTTCGGTTTAGCACCAACAGGAGAACTTGCATTGCCAGCTTGCCACAGGTAAGTCCTGCTTGGAGGGCTGCTCTGAAATTTCTGTTCTTTCTTTGGAGGGGAGCGGTGGGAAGGAAAAGGAGAAACAGGAACCCATTCATTTTCTTCTGGCAAACTCTTAATGCTATTAGAAGTTGCATATTACTGTGTCTTACTTGGCAAATTTCAGTGAGACGCTATTTGTGTGGAGTACCGAAAGTGCAGGAAATCCAGTGTCTAGAAGTACGGGCATGACAAGTCATTACAGATTAAGCCTTTTGGCTGCAGCTGTCTGATTGCTGCTGTGCTCTCCTTGACATGATGTTCGCCTGCCTGCTGGAGTTCTTATCGCCCTTCTTTGTCATGAAAGACGGTGATTCTGTTTGAAATTTGTCGTCTTTGCTGCTGCCTCTATCACCCAGCCGTGGTAATAGGGACAGGTGGAAATAGGGCTGCACGTTTGACTGTCACGCTAGAATAGATTACTAGAACTATAAATTCCTCCTGCAGCATGTGATGCAGTGCTAGAGCTTCATTAACTTCTAGAAAGCCAAATATTGTGTTCAACCTGTGCTTTTGATAACTGGACAACAGTTTCCTAAATCTTTTCTTTAGAGTGCTGTGCAGTGCTGCATATCACATGTCTAATATGAAGTTACAATAACTGCTTTCATGGTGCTTCTATGGAAAACTGACTAAGGGAATTTGCATATTAAGTAGTCAGATTTGTTGCTCACAATCAGACTAATACAGTAGGGTTACGCACAGCTTGCACGGAGGGGTTAAACAAGCATCTCATGACTGAGCAGTTAATAGCATTTGGTGCCTACCCCTTCTGTTGGAGCATACAAAGAATCTCCCACTTCCAGATTGCGTGTGCAGCGTGTTTTGGCTGTGGGTTGCAAGCTGGGGTGGTGCGTGCCTGCACACAGCACCTTTCTGGGGTTTCATGGCTATCTGAAGGAGATAGCTCTAGACTTTGGGTAGTCCCTGCTACTTGGTAATGCAACCCTGAAGTATGGTGCTGGAAATGTTTTTGCAAAAGTAATATTAAACCAGAGCTGGCATTAACTGTTAGGGCTTACTGTGGCGCTTTGGAGGTTTTTATTTATTTTTTTAAAATGGAATGGTAAGAAAAGTTTACCATGGCTCTTGGAACTTGCTCTAAATCTCTTACTATTTCTAGAACAGTATGTGTGTTTTTTATCAGGACTTTGTAATAAAAGTAGCCTTTAATGACTCGCTTTCCTGAGGGCTGAGCATCCACAGCCTCCTTGAGATTATTAGGATCTGTGGATCTTGTGCTGATAATGCCCAATAATTCAGTCCCAAGTATTTTTCTACTGGACTGTCACTTTGATGGTATGACACTTTTCATTTGTAAACTAATAGACTTTGTTTTGTTTTTCAGGTGATAACAAGTAACTCTTAGAAAATGAAATAAGGTGTTATTTTTACTGTTAATAAGGGTTGAGGAACGCAGCTGTTCAGTTTCCTTTTTGGCATTGTTCCTCCATGTAATTGTTTGTTTGATTTCTAGATGAAGTGATTTGTTTTAATTTCTCTGTTTGGCATTTTAGTGTTGAAAGCAACAATGTCCTCCTTAGCTGAATATTAAATATAATAAATTGAACATTCATTGTGCTTTGGAAATTTTTGATAAATGGAAAATATTATTAGTTGCCTGTTTGAATAAACTGCAAAAAGCACTGATCCATTCTTATTGCAGCGGGTAATATGATAGCTATTATTTTTCGTGTGAAAGTTGAATAATATAATTAATGAGTCACAAATTATAATACGCTTGAAGCCAGAAATAAAGTTTTGCCTTATAGTTAAATCTTGCCAATTCCTGCAAGTCTTCTTGCAGGTACAAAGAAGGATTCAGCTGGCCACATCTGGTCTGATTACCCAACTTGTGAAAAAAACAAAGAAAATAAGTATCTGAAAAACTTCTGATCAGATGACAATGTTTGAGAAATTAAGACAACTGCTATTTTGCTGTCTTATAAGCAAAAAAGGACTGTGATACTTACAGGGTGTGATGTAAAAAGCGCTTTCACCCTGGCTTGTAGACAAATGTCATGTGTAACAGTCAGTTATGTTTTTAGGCAGTTGTTTCCAATTTGCTACCTCTGCCTCACTGCCTTGAAATTGAGACTCCTTTAATGCAAGTACTTCAGGGTTCTTTTTTCTTGGAGTCTTTTTACTTTTTTTTAAATTGCTTATGCCTGCTACAGGAACATACACCGTACTGGCTGGTAGGTGCTTCTTGATCCTCCCAATTGTTTCTCACCAGATTCAAAATGATGGTTTGAGCATGGCTGGTGCAATATGTCCATCCTCTCCTGCAGAGAAGCCAGATCCCAGTGCGTCCGCGGCCACGCAGCATGGCTTTCCCAAGTACTGCTCTGAAAGAAAATGAGGGCAGGGCTTGGTTTTCCTTCCCATGGGGTGTTCCCTGAGAAGAGGTCTGTGGGGAAGTTCTGCCATGCAGTAACCGGGGTGAAGCAGGGAGTCTGCATGTGGCATCTCTTGGGTGTGTAGCGCCTAAGCATCAGCTTAAAGGCAAGAGCCTTTGGTTCGCCTTCATCTTTCCTACGTGCAGGTGCTTTGGGTGAAGTTTGTGGAGGTTTGTGGGTTTTCTTCCAGCTACAAGCCCTGTAGGACTCTTCTTTCTTTTGCAAAAGTCCCATTATGAAATTGAGCCTTTCTAAATCTTCCTAATTCTAGTTTTAAAAGCTGCTCCATTTAGACAGCTGTAGTCATTGTAATTGTGGTAAAAATAGAGTAAGCAGGCGGATGAGGTGGTCCTCAGGGATACCTTGCCAGCTTGGGATGCTGAATTTCACCATGCGGAAAGGTGCTGACCTTGGGTGCATGCCAGGGCAATGCAAGTGTTGCGTGTGTACAGTGGGCTTTCGGAGGCATCTGCTTGCTTTGTTTACTGAAAACCTGCGGGCTCTGTTTGCTCGCAGCGATGCGAAGCCTTTGGCGTTTGTATTGCAACTTGGCAGGGCTGGTGAATCCACGTGTCAGGAGCGAGCGCACGGGGCAAGTTGGATCCACTCGCTGGGGAAGCGCCTGTGGCATGGCTGCTGGTGCTGCTGGGGCCTGGCATCGCTCGGCGCAGGGGCACGGCGAGAGCAACAAAGCTCAGTTACCTGAAATCAGAAGGGAGAGGCTATGAAGTGACCCAGTCTGTGAAGCAGGTGGCATACTTGCAAGAATAAAAAAGCAGAAGTCAGTAACCTAGTTTCTGGCTGTTGGATGAAATGCTTTACTTGCACTCTGAGGTTTTCGGTTACAACTTAATCTGCTGCCTGTATGTTGTCTGGCTGAAATCTAAGTTTTGAAGAAAGAGAAATGTTCCACTGCTTGGCAAGCAAAAGAAGTGCAGGTTTGGGGTTTTTTTGGTATTGTTTTAAAGGCAACGGAAGAAGCTTTTCCCTCGCAGTGTGATTGTGTTTCCAGTATGAAAAGTGCAGAATCTAATTCCATGTTTCATACGGAGTTACCAATATCAGCAGGAGAGTGACCCATCCAAAAGCAGTGTGAATGCTCATTGCATTGCTTGTGTAATCGATGGAAACCACCTATAGATAGCATAGTATGTAACATGATATTTTACTGTCTTGACCTGTGGGCAGTGAAATATGCAGGAGGTCTAATGTGGTTTATTTAAGGTTCAGCTGGAACCTGCTGCCTTCTGCTGACCCTGGGCTGATCTCACAGCTATTAGCTGGGTAGTAGCTTTCTCTCCTGGCACACTCAGGTTTGTGCAAATGAGAGATGGGGCAGTGCAAACTACGTAAAGTGGTTTTTTTTCTGTTTCCCACCTTTGAATTAAATTAAAACCTGTGTCTTAAATGCTGAATGGGGCTGGAGTTTCTCAGGCTACCTTAAATATTTAAAATGACATAAGCTGCCTGTCAAGCTGAGACTTCACAGTACTGAGAGATGCAGGGGCACTGCAGGTTCTGCAGGTAATAAGTGCACAACCAATTAATACGTGCTATCAATTGCAGGAGCTGTTCTACATCCAGTTGACCTATTGGGACCTAATGTAAAGCATTTGAAAACTGCACTTCAAAAAGTAGAAATACTGGTGGGGATGGGGATCCTTGCTGCTGTGCTTGCGTATTTTTAACAGCTCCTCCCTTCATCTTTTTCTCAATGTCCTCTTCTCTTCCCATCTCTCCCCCTCCTTAGCGAGCATTATTTAAAAGGAAAAATTCAAAGCCCTGCTTGAAAGCCATTTGTGGGAGGAGATAGGCACAGTTCTGAAGAAATGATTCTTCGCTTCTGTAGAAACTCAGATGCGCTGAAGGATTATATGTATGTGTGTATATATAAAAAAAGATATCCTTTTGCCAAAGATTAGGTAGTAGGGAGGAGGTTTGGGGAGTTTTTGCATGGTCTGTCGTGTGGTTTTCCCAGATTCTCAAACACGAAAGAAAAGGCGCTTTACAAATGGTAGTGAAGAGTGCTTCAGTGGTTTTCAGCGAGAACAGGTGCTGCCCAGGGGGAAAAGATTAGAGGCTAAAATGTGAAAATGTATCATACAGTGCTGTAGAACATGTGCAAAGATAACATGGATTCAATGTGGAAAGTTTAGGCTTAAAACATATATTCAGTCTACCATTATTGACACTTTTCTATAAATAACTGAATTTTTTTTTATAAAAGGAAATTATAAGCATTTTATAGTTCATAACAACTTACAGTTTATAATAATTTATAATAGATGTAGCAACTGCAAATAATTCTCCTCATTCAGACAACGTATTAAGTAGGAAGGCATTTTTCAGCTTTTTCCCAGTAGAGATGCCTGCTCTTTGAGAACACTTTCAGGGCTTGAGATGGCACTGGGAGCAGACTACAGTGGTTTGGGGCTGGAAGCTTACTACCTTTGTGCTTTTAAAATTCAGTCGTGGAGCTCAATTTCTGCTCTCACACTGTGATCAAGGGCACTCTGGATTCAGGAGAAGGATCTCTCGTGGCATTTACTTTGTTGCTTTATTTTTCTGCCACAGAACTATCATCTCCTGTGATTTCTTGTCGGTATAGGTAAATACAGTCTTTTCATAAAAGAGTACCTACAAAATAGCGGATAGTACCTGCAGCTGGTGAATGCCGTTTTCTCCTGCCAATTTTTTTTTGGCAGGAGAATTTTTTTTCAGCGCTGCTGCTTGAGCGCTTGAGCATAGGCAATCACAAGATAATGGCTGGCTGGTGAAAAGATAAATGATTTAAGTAAAAATTGCTAATTCACATGCTTCATATATACTGCACAAAGTATTTCTTGGCAAAGGTATAGCAAAGCGTTGGCTGTGTCACATATGCTGGACTTCTTCATTTCCTCAGAGTGTTCTCAGCTGAATTTGCTTCATCTCTGATGCAGGTAAAAGCTGGGTACATCAAAATAACGTCTTTAATGCAGGATACTTAGCTTTCGGTTGGCCTCTCACCTGCCAAAGGCTTCTGAACCTCTCTTGCCTTTGTCATTGCGTTGCATGCCTGTTCCCCACAGGGGACAAGAAGGACCTGTGGGACCATGCTGGAACTGAGGAGAGGACACTCAATGTCTCTGAACATGGAACCATGTTTTAGATACATTTTTGGTGCAGGACCCTACTGAAGGTAAACGTTCCGGTTCTACTAATCACAGGCTGTGGTTGCTGCAAGCTTGTTAACACACAGACTGAAGCAAGGGTGAGAAGACATGGGCAGTAAGCAGTTTGGAAGTGTTAATGGGAAACAAAGTGTAGCATACATGTTAAACGGTTTGGAAACCATAAATTTTATCTGACGGGTGGACTAACAATTTCCCTAACTCTTGCTGGATGTATTCGCAAGGAGGCTATATTTGGTGGCAGCAGTAGTTAAACATACGTTCAGATGAAGCTTCGCGCTCCAGTCCTTCGCACATCTAAGTAGCAGCATCCTTCGCTGTTGCCAGATTTGGTCTGGTTGGCTGTTCGGGATGTGGTGCAAATGCCCTGCTTGCTGAGGGTGAGTGAATCTCTTCCTTTGCCTGTGCATTACATACATCCAGTGCATGTAATGAGCAAACCTTTCGAACGGGTGGTAAATCACAGGTCCCTGCTGAGGGTTAGCACTTTGAGGGGTGAAGAAGGGAAAAGCTGTCAAATATCTATTTGAGCTTTTTTTGTAGAGTTGGAACTCAGTTGTGAATTGCATGTTGATGACTTGGCTTGGTGAAATACATAACAGACTGATTTATTTTTTTTTTTGTAAAATTTTTTTTTGCTATGTGCCTACAGAAGTACATTAAAAGAACATGGGTTGCTATAAATACAAGCAATTATCGAATAAAAATATGTTCTGGAAAGTGCTTGTCAATACCAGATATTATTCTAAGATAGGTTTAAATGCTCATTTGAGATAGGTTCTCTTACTCATTTGTGTGTTATTTTTTTACATCTGTAGATCTCCATTGTATCTTTATCCAAATCTGAAGCTTGATCTGGTGCCAAAACAGCTTGAATTGCAACAGAAAACCACATGTGTATTGAAATCACATTGCTCGATTAAAGTCACATGCTTTAAATCAGTTGCATATTATATAGCCTCACGCTGATGGTACTTAGCGCAGTGTCCCAAAGCTGCCTTAACACAACCGAAACAAGCACATTCGTTGTACGCAACCAGGACGCTCCAGCTTCTGCACTGATATTACAGCACAAAAATAGCTCCAAAAATACTACAGGCTCTGTTTTTGGCTTTAACTGAAACTGTTTTGGAATGGAACAAGAGGTAATACACAATTCTAGTCTCTCCTCTGGGACAAAAAGGAGCAGCAGCATTGTCAGAACAAGCGAGCGTGGGTATTGCAGTTTGGTATTGCAAGGCAATACTGGAATGAGAGTCCTTTAGGTGTAAATAATCCTCTAGTTCTTGAACTCATGATAGAGACTTTCTAAAACCAGTGTGCTTTCTCTCAAAGTGAGAAAAAACAATCCAGCATAGAGAAAGATTATCTTCCTGTAAACCACTAAAAACAATTTAACTGTGTTTGGGGCATGTTTTCTCTTCTAAATAGCATGAACCCTTAGAAAACATACCAGGTGCTTCTCAGCTGTGACAGAACTGCCTGGGCCACCACCGCCTTGGGGAGAACGTGGTGTAAATAATGCTGTGTGTCCAGATACAGCTTTGCAAACGCTTTTCTACCGTTTGTTGCTTGTGGAGAGAAACACTACCAAAATATGCTTTTTAGAGTTAATGGAAGACTCCAGTGTTTTGTGACCTTGTGGATCTTTCATGGATTCTATCCTGCTGGTCTCTTAAAATTACATTTCATTTGCTTACAGCTGGAATTGTGCTATTCCAGTGTAGAGGCTGTAGTCTGGGTCCTTTTTGGGCTAGCTAACGAACACTGAATAAATTGAACCGAGGGAACAATACTGGCCCCAAAGAGTTTACAGTCTGATAAATCATAGAATGCTAGATGACCTGTAGAGGTTCGTCTAGCCCAACCCCCATGCAGTGAGCAGGGACATCTTCAGCTAGCCTAGGTTGCTCAGAGCCCCATCCAACCTGGCCTGCAATGTTTCCAGGAATGAGGCCTCCACTACTTCTCTGGGCAACCCTTTCCAATGTTTCACCACCCTCATGGTAAAAAATTTCCTCCTTATATCTAGTCTAAATCTACCCTCCCTTAGTTTAAAGCCATTATTCCTTGTTCTATCACAACAGACCTTGCTAATAAGATTTTCCCCATCCTTCCTATAGGCCCCCTTCAGGTACTGGAAGGCTTCTATAACAAGACAATTCACATTCCATGGAGGAGCTTTTCCACAGAATGATACTACCCAGAAACATACTCTTGAAATTGCACTCTGTATTTAGCTTTCTGGGAAACATATTTTTGTAAGAGAACCACATTCAAGATCTGAAAAACAGAGAATCTACCTTCCAAAGGATTTTTGAGTGATACCAATATCTTTTAGAACAATTGTAATTGAATATTTGACTCACCAAAAGTTTCAAATATATATGTAATTTGGCTTTAAATTTTAAATCTCAAATCAAACTGCCTTAGGCTTTGTCCTTGGTGATAAAAAACAAACTTAGTCCACAGGCTGTCCAACATCACAGGCAGTAATTAGCATTCTGTAAAATCCTAGTCCAACACAACAGTTTACAGTGTTTATAGCGAGGTAGCAAAATTAGAATAATACTGTTCAACCAGAAACAGTTAACCTTGCTCTGACTATTGGACAGTGAAATTAGGAACTTGTTTTCACTGTTCAGAGAAAATTTTTGTGTCAGAATTACTAATATACAGTGACTTCATAAGATAAGTGAACAAGCAAAGATATATGTATTTCACGTCACTGCAACTTCAGGGAAGAAAATAACAGGAAGCATAACACCCCCCTCACTGCAAATACTACAGATACCTGATTTCTGCATCACATTACATAGAGGTATTTCTGTATTTCCCAGTTTTTAAAAAATACTGGACTTCTCAGATTTGCTCTTTTTTTACATTTCAAGACAATTTCCGTATGCAACTGAAGCAAAATGCGTATATGTGTTGAAATTAACTGGAAGCATTTACTCAAAGCTTTGAGGGTTAAAACATATCCATTCAATATTTTATACTACTAAAGTTTCTATTTCAGTGAACACAAAATTTAAGAAACCATTATTATACTGAACTTGAGGGTTTTCCTGTGCCTTTGCAGGTAGAAACATGAATGCTTCCTCTGGAGCTGCAAAAGCATTTCTGAAGAGAAACATAGGTGAGATTCTTGCTGTTCTTCAGGCTCTGTTACTCATCCTTACAGAGATTATAAGACTGGAGTCTTGTAGTGAACTTTTAAAACCCACACGCAGTAATCTCTTTTCCAGAGCATCTACTGTCCTCTCTATTTTTCTTGGGAAACTAAGACTTGTCAATATGCCATGATTTAAAGATTTTCCTTCTAAAATGAAAGCAATTGTACTCAGCTGTACAAGTAAAAGCAAGCCTTGATGTCTACACAGAGATTTGCAACGCACAGCAGGTATGCCAAAAAGGGAAAATCTGATGGAATTGAGGGGAAGGTAGGGGAGACGATACAATAACATCAGGAGGGAGAAAGGACAACTGACAATTTTTCTTGTCTAAATCAAAACTATATCTATTTTGCTATTTTAAGAACATTTTACAGCTGTTCTTAATGTATTTAGACCATCATTGCACTCATGAAATAAGAAAATGCCCTTTATAGTGTCATTTAGAATAGGCCTTAAAACAGTTAAACGACTATTTTTTTTTCAATCAGATAGTTGCAGTGAAATCCACAAATCCTACCAGGTAGTGAGAAACTGGAGGAGCATTTACTCAATGCAGTGTTTGATTCTTCCTTTTTCAACAATCCTGCATTTTTAAATGTATATAATAACAGTATTTTAAATGTATGTCCCCCACATTGCCTACCGGAAGCAGCAACCAAATACCATATTACAATCACAGAGCTAAACAAGGAAAATAGCATAACTTAATTCTCCATGACTTTTGTTAAATATCGTACACATATTAATATTGGGGGGGGATAATTTTTTTTAGAAAACCTTTTCTTACCTAAAGGCTACAGAGGTGATCCACTGCATTTAAAGTGTACCTACCAGACCCGAAGAGTGCATAAAGGTACACATCAGGCAAGATGGGGAAAATCATGTAGCACTTAGAAGTCTGAGGTTACACAAAAAATAACAAAGTTTTTCTTATACGAGGCACACTAGTAAATTATTTCTAAACTGGACTTCTGATAAACTCATTCAATTGTACGTTCTTAAATCCTGAAGCATACAGATGTAAATGATACAGAAGAGTCACTGCTTTTACACTGGACCTAAAAATTAATCATTTCATCTTTCTGCCTCTTCATTTGAGCAGTTAGTCGAATTGCCTGGGAAACAATCTGAACTCTCAGCGACCTTTGTTATCCAAACAACACATCCTCAGTGGTTTAGAGCAAAGTAACTACTCAAACCTTGAATCAGGACAGTCTGGACAGCATAAAGAGTTCTATCAATTCTACTTTACTCGGTCAGTATGCTGTGAAAAGTTTTGGTTAGCATTAATTTCTTGAACTATTTTTAACTTGTAGTAGACTCATAACGAATGCACAGAACCCACCAGGAAAAAGCTGCCACAGGAAATGGAAGATACAAATAGCAGCGTCTCTTCTATCAGTCTAATTAGCAACAGTACTGTATCTAAGGTGGAATTTCGTAAGCTCATATCCTCCCTGTTTACAAATTTACACAAAAGGCAAGAAAAAGAACAGAGCTTGTCACATTACTGTAAAAAAGAAGACTGCTAGCACTCCAATAATTGTTTATCAAAGGCTATTTAATCAATTTAATTGCAGTACAAAAAAAAAATCATGCCGGATTTCCATTATTTATTATATGTGGAGTGACTCGCTAAAGTACTTGGAAAGATTTACTTCCAAGTGGTCACCTACTTAGATCAAGCACTAAATCACAGACTCTGTGATGGTGTTTGTTTAGGTGGCAGCAGTTTAGCTGGCCCAGCCTCAATGGCCCCTTACTGAGATCTCTGTGTGTGTGGCCCATTTTGCACTGCAGCTGGCTTGACACACAAGTCCCACTGTATACCAAACCCATTGTTATTTTAATGTGACTCTTAACAGTCTACTTTGCCCTCACCACCCTAAAAACAGTTCCTAAGGGCAGAGAGCTGAATGCCCTACGGCAAAGCCACCTGTCATAAGGAAGATAAATCACAAAGCACATCAGAACTTTTTAAAGGCATAGTTTTTTAGGCTCAGCTACATCAGGCTGAGATACAGCTAGAACAAGTATTTAAATAGCATTTTATCTTTTTGATCACTGTTTCAAAAAGCTAATCAAGAAATTACTAAAACCCTTATGGACTTCACTTATACTAGATTATGATTCTTATTCCGATACTTCTAAAATTATATGCAACTATGACACTGCAAAATAAATCCGTTATGTAGATATCTCCTGTAATTCAGATACGAATTATTTGTGACTTGAGGAAGTTTTCCATTCATTCAAAAAAAAAACATCAGGACATAAGTAGACTCACTGATTACGTAAATCTTATATATACATCATTATTATATATTAATCATTATAAACACTTATAAAAGGATTTGGAGATATAGGTTTGGTTTACTCAAGCACTGTTCTGACTAGATGAGTTGCAAGCATTTATTTTTAAGCATCTAGCTCTGGTGGTAGACATCAGTTCATGGAAGGAAGCTACCTGTTCATCAACTAAACAACAGGTGAATTAGATTGTAAATTGCAGTCTTCTGAATCACTATTAAACAGGAGCTGCGAACAACTCCCCTGATATTTATTAGCCAATGGTAAAAGCTATACAAAAAACTGTCAAAGGGATTTCACATCCGGATACTATCTGCCTTCCTACCCTCCCCTAAGTTGTTGCAGGTCTCCTTAGCCTTCAAAAGAGAGCTCTGGCTAACAAGTGTAATTGCAGCCTTAATAAGCCAGTAAAAAAGAGGGGGAAGCAATTTTAACGAACCACAGACAAGTTTGTACCTTTAAACTTAAGCACAAGCAAACAAGGGATAATTATTCTTCCTTATCAGCCAGGAAAGGAAAACCAAACTGATCTTCAAGGGCTTGTTTGTATACTTACCTGAATGAGGCGATGCTGACAATGACAACTTTTATTGCTATAGTGGAGATTCATGTCAGACTTACCACTGTCAAATGTTCCATCTAGACTACAAAAGACACAACAAATTTTGAACAACCAGTCTGTGGCACCTAATGAGGGATGATAAGCCTGTTTTCAAGAGGCATCTTGCAAAAACTACATCTTCCACCCCACTGCTCTTCAACTTGCACATCTGTCTTGTCTGTAAACACAAGTTCCTTAGTGAAGACATTCACTCCACCACAGATCAATGGAGCACACAGTAGTCTGGGCAGGCAAGAAGAGATTCACAGGTTTGAGGATGGCGAACACCTAATAAGTCATCTAATGTACTATACTGCCAATGCAGGATAGTTACTTACAGGGCATTTTCCATTCCTCTGTCCAGTCATTTTTAAGTGACTAACGCAGTGGGGCTGCTACCACTTCCTCTAGCAAACACTTCAGCAGTAAAACAACTCTCAATGTCAGAAAATATTTCCCAATAATATGCCTACATTTTCCTTTTCTTAACATCACTCCATTATTTTTATTTGCACTCCTGTAGACCACCCATTACAGTTCTGGCACATTAGTATATTTTAAGGAAGCAGATCTTTAGCAAGCTGCTCCAAAGAAGGCAAGAATTATTTCAAATACCACAGTTTAGTCCAGTTGTGGAAACAACAATTCAGTATTTAACACATTTCGTCATCATCAAGCGACTATTACCAGTCGCTAGTCTAAAATCACCTACAGATATTCTCTACCAGAAAACTGGAAAATAAATATGCAAGTGCAGAACTCAAAAAAAAAAAAAACAACCCACACCACAAAAAACACTATCTCAGAAAAACAGTCTATCGAAAACAGAGTATTTCAGATTTATACATTCACTAAGCCTTTGAAAATTACATATGCATCTATAAATCACATATATATAGTATTTCAACATTGGTTATTACCAAGATGAAAATTATCCTCATGAAGAGAAAAATCAAGTGACACGAGTGACATAGCTAACTTTACTTCACATTAGTCAATCACTAAATTACTGACCTGTAACACTGTAAACACTGCTTTTTAAGGCTTAAAATTTTAAACATTAACTTCTGATGCACTACCATATGAAAGCTTTTACTATTTATGACAAAACAGATCTGTTTACTAAGTTCCTAGTCCATATATGAAGCATGATAATTATGCGCAGAGTACGTTTCACATGTGCAGCTATTTACAAGAAACAGGGATCAACAGATAAAACAAGATGGTACACAGATGTAGCAGCACACTTCTCCCATATGGATGCAATATACCAAAAATATGAGTTGTAGTTTATCGCTCTTTTTCTGCTTTCTCGGACACATTCTCTTTGTGAATTAAAGTAACAAATAGTAGTATGACGTTTACTAATTTTAACTACTGTGAATTATAAATGCATCAAGAACGTTACTTGAGATTATTCATTTAAACTATGGTATCTACAAATCAATACGAATTTTCTTAACAAAGAGACAGAAAAAGTAGAAACTTGCCTTACAAGATGCAAGCATTTATCACTGTGAATTAAGATGCTTTTGACACGCTCATTTCAGTTGGGGTATACCCATGATGTACCTAAAACTCACAGACTTTTCAGACTGCAATTACTTGTAGACTGTGTAGATATCATTTGTAAATAAGGGCCCAGAACATAACTCAGCTGAATCTATGATGTATTCAGAAGAAAAAAGGCAAGTTATTTTGAAGAAATTCTATGCTTCCTTTTTGGTGAGAATTGGTGGTTTATCCAGACTGGATGAACTATGACAGAGCACTGCACTGGAAATCACTGGTTGAGATCAGTATAGATGACTTGGTGATCAACACGACGCTGCACATTGGTTTCATTAAAATTAATTAAAATAATCATTTGTGTATACAAGCATACATATACCTCTAACAAAAGGCATATGGATTTTCTAAGTGTATGAAATTTTTTCTTAGGCACCTGTGTACTCATTGGGTGAAAAATCTAGCAGTAATAGATAGCTGCATGAATTGATGAGCATCTTGTAGCTCACAAAGTCTAACAATGCATTTGAGAAGTATGGAGACTTTTTAACTGAAAAGTGTTAAACACATTAAGACTAAGCAAAGCATTCTGTACTCAAACACAATCAATCACACCTTCCTGCATACTTTTCTGTAATCTTCTATTATACATCAAACGATAAAAACATTGGTTTAAGAACAATGATCTTCTAATTATTCTTGATAATGTAATGGACTTTTCTCACAATGGTGATTAACAATATAATGGGGCAGGAGAGGAGAAATAAGGAACTTGAAAGTAGAATTATGTGCCCTACTGTCAAAATTGGAAATGATGGCTCCTTCTCCTTTACGCCCACATTTTTAAACAAAAACATGAAGACTACCTACATTTCTCAGTTTGACTGCATGCAGCACATGTAATAAAAGAAATGTAGTACAGTTTAACCAGAAGCTCTCCTCTCTTCATGCACATGCATAGCCATCGTCGTCCAATCCCCCCACAGCCTGCAACACTCTTCCCAAGACTGGAAAGGTTGTAATTTGCATGCATATACAGTTGCTGAAATATTAAATGAGGAAAAAAAAATACTCATAATGACTAAACAAAAGATGTACAGACAAATATCCAGTTAGAAAAATAAGTACTAATAAGAGATAAACACTGAATTTAAGTCACGTTTAAGTTGCAGAGTAGTTTCTCTAGGCTTCCTCTGTGACAACTGTACATTTAGTTGAATCTCACTCTGCCCTCTGGATGTACAAAGCCCAGGAAGATTAATTTCCTAATCTGATGCTAAAAGATATACACTATGAATACTTTCACAGAGTATTTGCAAAATGCTTGAAACATATTCTGTTATACACCTGGAAGCTGTTTGTAATGTTGACAATGGCTTTGGCAATTTTATTTGTAGGCATTAGTTTAGTACAGGAGGGAACAAAAAGGTGTATTTTCACCCAATAAAACGACATCTTTTCTAAAATACTCTTTTGACACCCAAAGCTCAAAGCATGAATAGCAATCAGGACACTTTGTACTTCCAGTGTCTTTCGCCAGATTATTACTTTCCCAAATTGGCATAAAGATGTTTTCATATGAATTAAGTTTCTCGTAAGCCTTAATTGCTGGAAACATATATTAGGTGGGCTCACATATATTAATATATTTTCCCTTAATAAAAACATACTATGTATTTCATCTGTCTGGTATTTAGAATATATTATGTGTGACACAGACAAGAAAAACAGAATTCTTAAAATTACAGCTCTTATTTTCTAAGTAAAATTCAGTCCTAACCTTGCAATCCTGCTGTAATACAGTACTTTTGTCCTAGACCCTTTGTAAACAGCACTCAGTCCTGTGTGCTCACAAGAAGTGTCAAGAAGGGGGTGTAGAGCCCATTAAGGCCTTGGGTGAACACCCAGAAATACTGACAATGCAGATTGGAAGACTACCGTCATCTAACTTTTGGCAACTCAATCAAGAGCCAAACTGTGTCTTATATTTCCTATATCGCACAAGGAAAAAGGCCTATAATGAAATATTCTTAAGTCGAACTTTGCACCACTGAATCTCTCCTTCTCTGCTTACCAAAATGAAGCCAGAACTGTGACAATAAGCACATAAGTGAGCTGCTGCTGCTAAGGTAGTATGAATGCCCATCCTCTTTAAAGTGAATTTTTCCTAATCTTATCTAAGAGATACATACACACAAAGTATACACATACTCCCATTCCACGTTTGTGACCAGCAGCTATACTGCATTCTTTGCCTATTTCCAATTTAGAGGAAAAAAGTATTTCTGCCCCCCACTTCCAACAGACACATCCTAGAGAAGTTCTTTGTTTTGGTCTGGTTTTTTGTTACAAGTCAGACACCTCTGCTAGTTCCTTAAAAGGCGATACCTGCCAATTTGATTAACCAAAAGAGAAGCAAAGCACTTCCCAATGGTCTGAAGAGGAAACCTTTTAAAACAAAGCAGGTAGGACAATCCCTAGACACTTTTCTCCCAGACACATCTCCATGCTAGATTTTTTCCCCAGGAAAAAAAACTTACTGGCCAGAGACATTTCTACTCTTCTCTATCTGCAATCTCATCTCCATTCTCTCCCCATAATTTTATTCCCCTCAGCAATGCCTGATTGCAGAACTGTGCTCTGAATTAGACCAGCACAATTTCAAATCAGTGCTTTTCAAACCCAGGGTGTCTCACTGATGTGGCTGAGTGGTCAGTCAGCTTAACTGCTATCCTAGCACAACTGAAGTGGTTGACAAACCGTGGGAAAGGCAAAGCATTAATTTGGGGGGGGGGGGGGGGGAAACAAAAGGGGGAATTTTTTACCATACATTACTCCCCAAGAGGAACTCCACCACCGCACAACCGACACACG
>Ga0181612_138174_pt1 | contig 18427 bp, 8 predicted proteins | sample HoacroProtozoa21_FD_119630 | JGI IMG/M metagenome (GOLD analysis project Ga0181612, IMG submission 119630) | Hoatzin crop microbial communities from Cojedes, Venezuel. Combined Assembly of Gp0051906, Gp0051904, Gp0051908
AGCATGGTTGGAGGTTTTTTTCATCTTTGTTTTAGAAGAAAGTTTATCAGCATTTTTCATAAACTGAAGATTGCATATATATCATGTTGTCTTCAAAATATAGGTAGTTTATTTTAAAAGAGTGCTTCCTTTCCAAGGTATACCTGACATGTACATTCACCTCGCTGCTGTTAATATATATATCTGAAATCAAATGTCTTATTGACTTGAGAAAGTTTTCTTTTGAAACCAATGCTTCTGTTTTTTTAATGTTTTAGTATCTAATGTTGGTTATTTTGCCATTACCTAAGCATAAATCTGCAACATACTTTAATCCAAAAAATACTTTTTTCACTTTTATTTCTGTCTGAGTCTAGACGGATGAGCAATAGCAGAATCATCATTAACAGAGTTTGTTCCACAGAGATGACCTGAACTCTGCAGGGTTCAGATTTCTCTGTGACTGCCTGTTAGTTTCTGTGAGCTGAGTTGTTTGCTTATGATTCATCTGAGTTTGAGAGGGAAATAAAAATACAAGAAAAAAAAAAGTGTTGTATGTTTCTTTGCATTATGGGCGAGGAAGCATTAGTTGAAATTGAGGCATATTCTTCTATAACTGTTAGAAACTTAAACCTGTCTTTACAAATCTGAAGTATAGAAACTGGATAGACATCTATAAGAATGGCAGATAACAAGGTGAAGGATCTGAGGCTTAACCAATTGCTCCCTGATGTCAAACTGAGAATCAGCAGATATAATCATTTTGACATCAGACAGGAAAAGTCAAAGGTCAGGATTTAATGCTGTCACAGAAGGATTCTTCAAACAAGCCAAGCAGGTGCTTACTAAAGCATGATTATTTGTTGTGTTTAGGGATTCAGAGCTAAACATGATGTGAATGGGAATGCAAGGTCTCTATGGAAAAACTGATAAAGCTGTGTTATTCAGAAAATCTTTCCCACAATAACTTCTTTATTTGAACAAGCACATAGAAATTGGTGGGTAGGCTTCCCCTCTTTCCTGTTTTAGTTCTCCTCAGCTAATAAAATTTGTTTTAAAAGGATGGCAACAAATTCAGTTCTTACAGTATAATTTACCTGTATCTGATACCAGTCTGTGTGCTGACTTTTCAATCAAAAAAAAAGGCTAAAGAGATACGCCATTTCTTGAGTGTTAGGGGTAATAGAAAAGAAAATCTAGCTCAGGTTAAAACCCCTGAGAGTATTAAACACCCAGTGTGATCTGATACACTGTTGTTCATTGATCATATTTTGCATATGACTGACTTCTGAAGCTATCCCTCTTTCCACAGAGTGCTTAGGTGAGAGGAGCTGGATTCAGGTAACCTCAGACTGCAGCTACAGCACAGGATAGACTTTTGAGGATAGAGTAAGAAAGCTTTCCTCACATGATTGATTACATCTTTAGAATTCCCCTGATTCCTTTCCCCAGCGTTATAACGTAAATTAATGTGCACATGTTTGCATATGTGTATGAATATGTGCAACCTGTGTGATCAGCTGGAGATTTCAGAAGCAGAAATTTTTGACACCTCTTGGAAGAAGTCTCAGATTGATTGCTCCTCCAATCTCTAATCACATTGGAGGTAGTACAACAAATTCCCTTTAAATGCAGTAGGAACAAAATATAGGCTCAGGGTAGCTGAATATCTGGTGCCTTGAATGCCAGGAGATTAAGAGGGAAGAAAGTGAGACTGTACAGACAGCAAGTGGAAAGTTAAACTGAGAGTGGGACTGCTACAGACAGCACTGGCCATACTATCAACCTTGTCCTCATACTTTTTAACAATTGTAATTTGGCACCTAAATTTTTAGATCCTTGAGAATATCTCCTTTCTCATTCCTTAGATGTCCACATGATGTCCATTTGGACTCATCTTTGAGTATTTGAATGTTTACCATAAGATTTCTATTTTTTCTTTAACCTTTTTTCCTGTATTTTTTCTTTATCTTCCCCATCTCTACCCCTTTACATTGTGTTTAATGCACACTGAAGACCAAGGGATGAATTTGCAGGACTTGAACACCTGCTGTTTCTGTTGACACTAAAGGGAGGGTTTAAATGCTTTGCAAATAAAGTTCCTAATGATTTCCAAAATTATCAAATAAAAAAACAGTTTCCCATTTGCCCATAAGCAAGGAAGTCTGCTGGTGCCATGTCATGGCTTGCGTGTAGTGTATGGAACACATCCAAGTTGGTGCTGCTGCAACCCATTGCATGGAATGATTCACCGGGTTAAGCAAGGAATATGATAGCAGAAGAACTACTTTTAAAGAATAGATCAATAATCCATCTTATCCAGCATCTTGTCTCAATTCTGAATACTTCAGAGAAGTTGTTAAACCCACTTGGTGCATGTGATATTATACCATAGGGGATATTTCTTTCTTACCCAATCTCGCAGTTTATACCCTGAGGTTTACAGATTGAATTCACTTTGTAACTATTCAATACTTTCATTTTCAAGACTCAGTAAATGTGTGTTGCTAAATGCTGCTACATCTGACTACTAGATACAGCAAATCTGTAGATTTAAGCAAAATTCCTGTACTGTTTGGCTTAGCAAAAAATGTAGCCAAAATCAAAATATGGGCACGTAAATAATAGAAACAAGTAAAACAAATAAACAAACAAAACATACAGACAAATGCAGAAAAAAAAACCTGATAAGCTAATTTTTTGTTAGGCTTTCATTTATATTTGAAGAAAATGACAGCTAATCTAAAAAATCATTTTGTCTGAGTACCAATGCCAGGATTAATTTCCAAGGATTTCAAGTTGAAACTATGAAAAATGTTCTTTTAACTAACACTGTGATACTGTGAAGTTTACTTATGCATGTTTCCACTACTTAAAAGAAGAATAAAGGTTAAATGTCACTAAAGATGTTCAATATCTTGGGTGGAATCGTGACATACAATGTAAATTTTTTCTCATGATTGTAGGGCCAAAAATACAGCAACCTGTGGTAATTAGGGGTGCAACCTGCCCAGAGGTCTTCCTTCCTTTGTTCTTTGTGGCTAAGATTTTCAAGGGGGGAGAGGATGATGGTGATCTGGTTCCATTCAATTCCATTAGTAAGTGGTTCCCAGGTCCTAACATACCGCTCCCCAGTTTTCATGTTACAATTTACTGTAATACTTGTTCTAAGAAGAGGCTTTAAAACAGCTTACAAACCCATGGGAAATTCTGACATTTTGACATTTGTTTACCTTCTAAATTGTTGTGATATATCAAACACTTTGAAACTTTATGTCAAACAAAATATTCTGAAATATTTCTGTGTTGACTTTACTAAAATATTTTAGGGTAGATTGTATTTTAAAGGTTAAGATAAACCAAGCAGTCTGATGATTTCCTAAAAAAAATTGTTGATAAAAACATCATATTCCTCTGAAATTTTCAAGCTCTTCTAGTCAATATTTTTGCTGGAAAACTGCTTCTTTGGAAAAAAATAATGCCTAGCTTTTCAGTGACCGATCACTGCAGTCTTGGATTGTCAAAACAAGGGGGAAAAGTGTAAATTTATATTGCTGTCGTCATGGACGTTCTTCTTAAAACACAGATCACTTGAAACTTGACTAATTAATCATAAATCTGAACAGTCACTTCCAGTAATGTAAGCAGGACTTAACTGTCCTTTCTGAATAGTTTCATAAAGTAGCAATGTTGCTGATATCTAGTGTGGTTTGAAACTAAAAGTATTCTGCATTTATCTGAGTTTTTGAAATGTTAGTTCAAATGCCACTGAAGAAGAAATTATGCCACAACACACAACCTTTCAGCTAATTGCAGGGGATTTTTTTCAGAATTATTGTTCTTCAAGTGGCATGTGAAAATTTAATTATTTTTAAGACTTCTTTTCGCTATGGCATAATCCATTTACTTCATCCCAGTACAACCCCCTGTCACATCACTAGGAATGAGGAAACTATGAAAAGATGAGAAATTTGCCCTCCAGCCCTACAACAAGATTTTAATCAACATGTAGAAGTTGTATGTGGTCCCACTGCAATGAAAAGGAATTACACAAATTGGAGAACTTTGCCCTTACAGCACAAAGTGCCACAAAGGTGTGTGTTAAAAGAGGCAAGATTTTCAGGAGCAATCAGCACAGGGTTAACACCACTTCTGCTGAAAGCAAAACAAGCAGGTTTGCCCGTAATCTCTAATGTCCTTTCCTAACAGCAAAGTGTCAAAACTGAAAATCATCGTCTGAATGTCTCCATATTTCACAGACTCAGAGTTTATCTTTATATTCTAACAGTAATTTAGACCAAGCCTTCTAAAATTGCTGAGCATTTTCTTGAAGGGGAATAAGTTACAGATGATATGTTACATACTGGAGTATTCCCACATGAAGTTAGATGATACTCTCTATGGCACCCAGTTATGACATTTACAGTTGGTCTTATCTTGAAAATGTAAATTGCTTGCCAGGAGGTGTTCCTGATCATTCAAGTCTGGGCAAAATCTCACATGATCCAGCAGAAGCAAGTTCGATTTATATCTGAGGTACTTTTTTACACTCCTTTAATCACACACTTTTGTTGCAAAACACTGCGTGAGCACATGTGTTGGAGAACAAGACTCATTTACTACACAATCCAAAGGGGAAGCATCAGGTTTTCTGGACTGATATATAGTACTTGAATAATGAAAAATGTTGTGTCAAGCCAAGGAGCTGGAATGACTGTCAGCTGGTGTCATCTTTGCTCTGGTTTTCAGTCACTTTCTGTAATTAGATATTAAATTTTGTGCAGGGTACACTTGATACTCAAACATGTCATCTCTACTAAATTAAATACAATCCAGGAGGGAAATGCAGAGAGCCTAGATATTATGGCTAGCTTTGAAATCAGATGTTGTAGCTTAAAGTCTGCATATTTTTACCATTTTTTCTTTCTCTCTTTATTTTTTTCTTCATGAAGGATGAAAGTCAAAGAGCTCACAAGTTCCTAAGGACTGCTGAGTCAGTTGGAAAGTTACTGAATTATGTTCTCCAGTCTGGTGAATTAGTAGATGTGGATTAATAGTTCTGTAAGATCTTCAAAGACTAACTTTCAGCTGAGAATAGTTTATTGCTGTATCTGCTGACTCAGCTAAAAGAAAGTTCTGAGTCTTGGAGTTAGATATTTAAATATGTATTTTAAATTAATTCAGTTAAAAGTCTGTTGCTACCCTGATTCTAAACTTACAAGGTGGGACCTCTAAATTAAAAAGCTAAAGGGAGATCAAATCTACTCCCTTTGCTGTCTCAGTCTCCATCCTTTAAGTTCTTACTAACCTACCCAGTTTGAGGCTAAGAGTGCTCCAACCTACAATTTCATTATTTTTAAAAATATCTGTCTGTAGTATAACTATATATGATATGTATGTACTCTATCATGGAATAGGTTTATTCTCTGCACTGTAGAGCTTTAAGTATGTACAGCTCTGGCTGAAGTAGATGTGTTTCAGCAGCTAGAAACAATTAGGGAACAGAGGCAGAGAAAAATTTAGATGAAATTTGCTGTAGATCCGGTTGTGAATCGAAGACAGAAGCAGGGCTAATAAAATGTTGGAGCCAAAACCCATGAAATCATGAGAGTTCGCATCACTTCAGAAACTGACCCTTAATCTATTTCATTAAACAATGCACAGTTGGCTTCCTTTGGTCCCACATTACAATCACATTTTTCTGTATTTCTAATTTGCTATTGTTATTAATTGCTATTCCTACTATTATTGCTGTTAACTCTCTATTAAGCAGTGACTGACCTTCAATGAACTCTTGGAAAGTACTTCTGAAACTCAGCTTCAGTGTAATGAAGTGGTATTTTAATTAATTTGCTTTCCTGAGCTACTTTAGTTTATCAAACAGTTTGATTTTAGTTAGTTAGTTAGTTAGTTAGTTAGTTAGTTTGTTATTCATTTATTTTTTTAATCTGAATAACAGTTCAGTATGTGGTGCTTAGTCTTTTCATTTCTGAAATAAAAAGAGAAGAAAAAGGACATAAAAGAGAAAGAGAGTGCTGAAAAATGTTACAGTGGCCATTCAGGCTTCCCACTACATTATTCATAAGTAAATATACAAACTAAACTGCTTTATGCGTTAAATGTATACGGAAAAGAGATATTATAACCTACTGCAATCTTTACAAAATTCTTTAGTAAAAACATGAGGAGTGCTGGGAGAAGACAATAGGATAGATGAGAGAGAACTGCAGAGAAAGACTGACACATAGTTCTTACCTTTTAATAAGCCTCACAAATCATATAATATCCTTTAAACAATGGTTACACCTTGGACTCCCGTCGAGCCCACCTCACCATTGATATTGCAAGCATGACACCGCTTATCCCTTTATTAACCTCTCCATTTTATGATCTGTTAGTCATAGATGCACATCTGCTTCACAGGCCATAACAACACCACCTGCCTAAACAACTTAAAAACAAGGCCTCTAAGTACATAAGCAGGACACGTGCTACCCGGTGGTGGGGAGCGTATCCTGGTGGTACAGCCAGTGGAGCAGTAATAGCCTCAGCTGCTCATATGGTGCACACTTGTGGTCGGCTGGCATGGGGCTTGGCTAAATAGTGAGAAAATCTCGGGTTCAAACAGTTGCAAATTATTTAAAGGGAATTGGGGTGTGAATTTGCTATGTGATCATGTAATGGAAGAGCCTCTCATGATAAATATGTGCAAGTCACAGGGTCAAGGTTGTGAACACTAAGCCTGAATCTCTGTTCTTGCATAGAGCAGTACTATACTGTAGCTTTCCTCTCAGTAAAAATAAACTCTGTAGGAGTTCAACTGAGTTCTCTTATTTAAAGCTTGACGGAGACAGCTTTGGTGTCCTGAATATTCTAGCAATGATCAAGTCCTGTAAAGGAATATCTTCTAGATTTGAATGTCTCTGTCCCACCTCTCCTTCCACAGATACTTCAAAAAATCCAGTCATTGCTCAGATGTTGAGTGAATATTCTTGCTAGGAGACAGTTATAGAAAATAGCTCCTTGGCAGCCATGCGCTGGCAAGAACCTGTCTTCTGCCCTTTAATTTATTTGTTTGCTTAGCATAGGTGTCCCCTGGAATAGCATTATGGTTCTTCTTATACCTGATAAGTTGCGTTAATGTTATGAATATGAGGAACGTTTCTCTCCATATTCCTTTTTTAGACACAAGTATTGACCAAACACTAGAGAGTAGGGGCAAAAAAGCTGTAACACTGAAGAAGCTCCAACAGTGGGGGTTGTGTTTCACAAAAATGCAAGCACTCTCTTCCAGCCGTGGTCTATAACGATGTAACTGCTGAGACAAATCTGTGTTAATGTTTAGAGTGGGAGAAAGATAGACTCTGATCTCATCACCTCTGCATATCCCTGAGACGTCGGTGGCTGAGAGCAGGGATCGGTGTTTCCTGGCTGCAGCACAGCCTGCACCAGGGATAACAGTCTGTACACAGAGAAGTGACCTCGTGTCACCCTTCATCCGGAACAAGAGACGCCTGGCACTGACCTTGCAATCTGAGTGCTTGCTTGCTCCATGAAAATGTCCCAACAATTTCACTCATAAGCCGCTGTGTGTTTCCTGCTCTAAGCGTGGCTGCTTCCTTACCTGCCCTTATGCTGTGCAGAAAGCCCAATGCTAAAGTTGGATCATGCAGAAATTCTGAAGTCTTTATTGTCTTGTGGATGAAATCAGGATGATTTTTAATAGAATCACGGTATGGTTGATGTTATTTGTTCATTTAGAAGATATAACTGCTGAAGAAAGGCAAACATAAGTTATCCAGTAGTGAGTTTTTGAGTGGTTGTCAGGGGAAACACTACTGCCCTGTAACCAACAAAACAGTTCTTCTAGCTTGTGTCTTTTTGGGAATCCCTCACCTGACTTAAATTACTAAAACACATTGAATGAAATCTTGGTCTTTCCTAAAGCTATTAGCAGTATTCCCCCAGACTCTGCCAGGGACAGGATTTCACCCACTCCCTCACATTCCTACTTCGGCCTCCAAGCTTTGTAGCTGGGAAATTTCACAACTGAATGGCTCATCTCAGCCCACAGGGCATGGCTTTTGACCCCACTTTTACACAGCTGGTGTGGAATACAAGGACATTTCAGGAAATTTCATCTGCCAAGAGCTGCTTTCCACCACACTATCCATCACCTTAACAACTGCTGGGGAGCAAGTACATAATGTGCTTGACATTAGCACCTGTTTTTACAACACTCCAGTTAAATACCAGAGGCCAAGACTACTGGGTCTTACTCAAAATACTGCTTACCCTCAAACCAGATTGTTTCCCAGAAAATGCTGGAGAATAAAATGATTTCCCAAAAGAGAGACAACCTCTTTAATCTACTGGGGTGATTGCCTGTGAAAAATCACTGATTGCACCTCTAAGTTGAAATTAGTCATGTTTAAATGTCACTGATTGGAATACCTGAAACTGTAAAACTAAGTGAAGGAGAGATTGACAAAATATCCTAATCAGTAAAGGAGAGCATTAAATTAACCTAATATTCTAATGCACTTAATGAATTATACAAAGGGTTATTAATTCAATTCTAAAACAAATCAGTAGTGACAGCCAGTGGATTTTTTAGTTCTTACGATAGTGTCTACTTAAAGATTTGTGTGGTAATAACTTTGGTAAATTCCCTATCCCGTTCTTCATATAAAGATATCCAAATAGAAAAACCAACAAATAATAATAATAAAAAAGAACAGAAAATATCTACTCCATTTTCACTAAACAGTGAAGGTAAGATCATCATCTCAGAGAAGTCAAGCAAGGATGGATGTCCCGTGGCCCCTGAATCTATGAGAAGAAAGAGGAGATATAATCATATGGTCCTATTCTTGGTGTGGCACAAGCTACATCATTTTACCTAGCAATTAGCCTGCGAAGTTCACTATGTCCAACCCAAGCACATATTTTGCTGATCACACCTTATATTTGAAGTTCTGGTAACTCTACCACAAGCCTACGAAGATTAGTGACAAATAACATTAGTGTTTGGCCTGTATCCTACTGTCTGCTCTTTGTATTACAAAGTTTATCTATTTGCCTTACAAATAAAATGTATTTTTCCTAATTTAAAGCTCTGATTGCACTGATGTTTAAGGATTATAATAACACATAGCCTTTCCAATTATTAAATTGGATAGGCTTGCATTCCTGATGCTATTTCAGTACGAAATTATACTAAAATAATCTTCATTCCATAAATGTACCATAAGCAAAAATTAGATGCATTTATGTTAATGAGATTGTTTATCTGCTACCTTTCTCCTACTCTCAAATAACAGAAATACAGCAAAGTCAGCTTACTGCTCATATTTTAATATTTTTTTAAAAAATAATTTTTACGTTCTCTTTTGCATAACTAACATTTATTCATGATAGGCAGAAGAAGAGAAGATAGAAATCTAATTTCAACCTTATTAAAAGATGTGACATGAGCAATAGGACACTAACATTAGGATTTTTATGAATATTTGAAATGCTGCTTGTCCCCATTGATAAACGTCTCTGAATTGACAGCCGTGAATGATACCTGGCCACCATAGACTTTAACTGAAGAGTACATGATCTGCTGTGTGTGACTGTTCAGATTTTTCTTTCTTATTTTTCAAATGAAATATAAAACAAAGAACCTAGACTACCTGTACAGATGAAAAGAAACCTATAATTTTGGTGTGCATCCCTCACAGGTGAAAAAAACCTGACTTAAATGGATCCTGTTTTTTGTCTGACCAGGTTGACCCTAGTCTTGTGATTAAAATATCACACAGTCAAACACAATTAAATTGTCAAGGAGTTCAGCAGCTAGGGTAAGATTTGTTGCCTCTTCATTACTTCACCTAATTCTTAAGATGTCTATTGGTTTAAATACAGGTGTTTGTGGTTATCAATCACCTTGGAAAATAGACCTCCAGGCCCGTTTCCACTGGTTTGTTGATGGGGTAAACACATCTGCCTGCAGCCACTAGTTAGCAAGCACATAGAATTCAGAAAGAAACAGTTGCTATTGTCTATGTTGCAGTATTAACATTATAAGTGTTTACATTGTGGTAAGGTTTAGTGGGCAGAGGAGAAAGATTCAGCAAATGATTTCCCAGTAAAAATACTTTATGAGGAAGCAAATTACATTTTCTGCGTTTTTGGGTGTTTTCTAAGGTATATAGTTCTTTATTTTGTGTCCCTGAAAGCTGTAGTCCACCCCAGAAAATTTAACATTAAATGTTGAACAGTATCGGAGAGAATATTTAGCAAGTCGGTATCTGAGACAGGGAAATTCAGCTTGTGATTTCTGCTTCTGCAGCTGAACTACCCACAAGTCAGGAAACAGGGACCAAAGTCTGGGTCTCCACTTTACCTAAGGACTGTCCTAATCACTCTTGTTCACTGGATCATAAGCCTTTTTCTAAGAAGTGGACCAAAGTAAACATTTTCACCTGAAACAGCTCACATACAGTTGTCCCCTGAGGGAGTGAGAGGTGTGGATTTACAATCAATCCTTTTTATGAGAAGATGAGCTTTGAACCCATTTTCTGATTCCTCCCTGAGCTCTCTGGACAGGGAGACAAAGTATAGGAGTGATTACTTTGTGCTTTTAGAAAATGACAACTTGGGTATCCAGCCCCAGGAGACAAATCCGAACTCTGAACTCTAGCTGAACATTATCATGAACTTTATCATGAACATAGAATCTGAGCCTCCTTAGAAGCAATAGGGATCCAGTGCTGTTTTTCTAGATATCTCTTACTGCCTGTTGTGATTGGTGATCTCAGGCGGCTTCTGTGCTCCACCTTGAGGAGCACTGTACACAGAACTTGGATATCTAATCAAAGGTCTAACCACACACCGCACTGTGGGCAAACACAAGTCAAGCATTGTACCAGTACATATAGTAACTCTTAAGTTCCTTAGCAGATTCTGATTTTGACTCACTTGAATTTCTGAAAACTTGTCAGAGAGCTCTTGATTTTATCTGTGAAGACGAACAGGCGACTCCAGGGCCAGAATGACCTTATCCCAAGATAGCTGTGCTATGCGGGAGGCACTTCCTTCAGGAGATTCTTCCTACTTAAACTGGACTTCATGGTTTTGTTCGTGGGTTTTTGGTTATGGGTCTTTTTCCTTTCTTTTTTTAACTAAAGTTTTCCCCTAGAAGGAAAAATCTATTTCTGTTGACTAGAGAAGCATAAGTGATCAATTTAGACTAAATGCCTAACTTTCAATATGTGGAACTGGTTAAATGAATCCTACCCTTCTTGACTTACTTTGCCGTCTGTGAAATTACAGCTGTTCTCAGCCTCAGCATGAGGCTGTAAGGCTAAATATATTGAAGATTGAGAAATGTTAAAAAAATGGAGGTTGTGTATCATCTATGAACACAGAAGTCAGCGGGAATATTGCTACTGACTTCTGTTGTGCCAGGCTTTAATCTCAATGATTTAACCTATATTTGGAGGAAGCTTTTGTTGTTTTTTTATGTCCTGGTATTAATAGAACAGGTAAAAAAGTCAGTGTTTGAAGGCTTTCAGAAAACCAGGCTTCCTTATTATGAACTGCTTACAAAAGATAATAATAGAACTCAGAATAGCAAGGAAGTCTTAAAGAACCTCTTGACCATATTGTCTGCATTACATTTTATAACATTTCGAAGTATGATCACTTTTGTAGATGCTGGTTGCTACAGTTCTCGCACAGGGACTTCAGCTATTTAGAGATGCATGGATGTGTATAACATTGTTTCACTGAATGTCAACTACTGAGCCCCTAGCTACACACAGCTAGAGAAAAAAATTTTCACCATTATTCAGGAGTGTGATAAATTCACACAAAGATTTTGGACTTGATAATCTCAGAACAGTAACAGCCTTAAAATCATTCCTACAACTCCTTAAGCAGCAAAGATACAGACCAGACATAGTTATATTCTGCCTAATATCATCAGATGTTGGACCAATTCCCAGTTCCTACACCTAGCTGTGTGCCCTGTTGCATCCCAGGTCCATACCAGTCAGAATACACCTATTTTTCTCCCATACCTTGTGTCTAGGCAGGGGAATGGGCCAGTAAAACCCTCAGTGCACTCTAAAAAAGTCAGTTGGTCAATGGAGTATAGACACAGTCTTTGGTGTCAGAGGTTGTTTTCTTTTTTAATAAAAGTCAAGCTCTGCAGACAGGTCACCTTGGCTACTGTTATCCTGATGACTGCTGATCACTTCTCAAGAAAGCTTTCTCTCACACTTCAAAATTTCAGAACTTGGAACCACATGGGTATCTAATAAGATGGGGCATATGAAAATAACTTCTTGAGTAGATTTAGCTGTGCATTTAAGTGTGTAAAAAGAGACTCTGCCAAGCATTAGGAATATCCTAGCCAGTCAGTTCTTTCTCTGGCAATTATAGTGTTGTTTCACTGCACTTGAAGGATGACATCTTAGCAAGAATATGTGTAGACACTCAAAGTCTTGCAGGGTGTCTAGAGGTAGCCTAAATGTTAATTAAATATTTTAGATAGGGACAGAATTTTAGTAGTCTGGTGGAATCATATAATAATAGTGCCTTACAAAATGATCTAAGAAGTAAAAGGTTCCTTTTACTTGAAAACATTTTCCAAAAGACCTTGTGAGATAATAACACTTGGCTTGCATATAGAGAAAAGGAAAATAAATATTTATGTTTTTTAAGATATAGAAAAATTACAGTTCTCCCTACAAAACTCAGCAGAACTTGTGGAATATAAAAGGCAAACTCCTCTCCTTCTGGAGTTCCAGAAAAAAATAATTTCCAACAATAAGCTACAGTTTGCCAACTCTGACCTCCAAGATTTTGGATGTCATGTGTTTTCAAGCCCTCACAATCTGCAAGAGAAAGTCTGGAAAAGGGAAAAATGTGGGTTTCTGAGGGAGTTCTAGAGCAAAAAAAGGCCACATGATAGCTCTGTGAGTGAGAAGGTAACCCCTAAATCACATGCTGGACTACGTCCAAATTTCAGCTACTCAAGGGTCAGCAGAACAAAGTGACACCGGCAGCTTTAGAGTGAAATCTCTGATGCTTGAGCGGATGTGAAGTAGAAATAGTACTAATGTAAGGACTGGAAAGCTTTTATCTTTAACCTCTTGTTTACTGTTGCAGTAAGTCCAAATCTTATTCAAGCTGAAAGATGATCTTGTAAAAATAAGTAGTTATTAGAGGATGATGGTTGGCATCACCATGATAGAAACCCCTACATATGACTCAGCAAAGTATTAAGTGTAGTTGAGCTGTTCAAGCTGAGCCCATTTGTCTGAAGTACCTATAAATTCTTTGTTCAGCAGTAAATTGAAGTAAAATTTTTTGTAATTGCCTATGCCTGTCCTACAAAAGCCTCTACTCCCTTCCCCCTTCTTTTGCAGAACATTCCCCTTTTTCAGACATATTAAATGCCTGCAACTCAGCACCAGGGAGCACTCTCAGAGTTATGTTAGATACATCTCCATACCGTTTTGTTTCAATACATGCAGGAATATATTCTATAATCCCTATGGCTTGTGATGTCTTGTAATCCGAAACATTTTTTTTTTCATGTGGTGAGGTTAACCTAGCTGAATTTTTATGCAAACATCTGTCATTGACATGAGGAAAAACAAGAGTCTTGACTATCTGGTAGCCATCCGTTATGCATACTTGTAGGTAATAATAAAAAATGATCTGTGTGCTTGGCTCAGGAATAAAAGCACACATGGAGTCTGTGGGCCTAAACTTCAGTATTCTGTATTCTGAAAATAAAAAACAATTCAAAGATTAATGAAGAATCTCTAACCTTTTCTCCCCTTCCAACGTTGCTGTGGGAGAGCATAATTTCTATTAAGGGAAAAAAACAAACAAATACTGGATCTGAAAAACTATTTTACATGGCATTTTAATTGCTTCAATGTCATATTCCCAAAGTTAATTTATAATATAGCATCTACCTTCTTCCTGTAACCCTATAGTAATTTCAGATTTTATACCAGGTTCAAATAGCAGCCACTATTCTTTCTCACTAATTGAAAAAATGGAGTCACAATAGGTAGATCAGGGTAAAAGGATTGTACAATAGGTCAACAAAGAGGAATAAGATCCTTTCTTTACTTAGTGGACAATCAGTTTAAAAGCTGTCTGGTTCACATCAAAATCTCTTCCACAAAACTGATTCTTTCTACTTTGTAAATTACACAGAACTAAAATGTTTGGGATTTTTTTCTTTTTTTTTCTTTTTTTTTACAATGTCCAAGCTACTCGCATAGAATGTTTTACAATGGTGATCAAATCTGATGTCCAGAAAAAGCTGTGGGAATTGAGGCCCATGAAATCTGGTTTCAACTGCTTTTATATTTGCTGTCGGAGGTGGATATCATTCTCAAAAGCAGAAGGGCGTTACTTTGGCTCCTAGTGTATTGCTGATCCCTCCCTTGTGTGCTTGTCTCAGGAGAAGCAGGAATAATTGTACAGCTTAGTCCTCAACCAGTAATCAGTAACACTATTTATTGGTCATCACTCTGTACTCAGTAACAGTACTGTCTGGGAGCCTGTAAAACCAGGAAAGAGTTTCCCAAACTGGAACAAGAAGGGCAGATATCTGTCCCAAGCCCCTTATTACTGTGCTTTTTAGTACCTAAATAGGTTGTTGGAGCTTTCAATCGCTTTCCCCTAACACTTCACTTGGGCTCCAAAAGAGCGAAGTAAGTATAATAATTCAACAATTTCAAGGGAAGAAAGAGGCATTTAGTGGGGAACTGATGGGTATGATATAGAAAGCTCAGGTGTTCATTAGCAGCTAGCAACCAGCACTCAAAATTAGGGAAAAGAACAAGTATCTAAAAGCAAGAGATGAAATCTCTTTTCATTATTTGGGGCTTGTGCCACACGCTGAGTACTTTTGTCTTCAAAATGCAGGCTATTGAAATCAATAGGGCTATAAGTGGAGCATAGTACTATTTCCTGGGAAGAATCTGATTCATACGGTTGAATTTTTGATGGCTTACAGTAAAAAGAAATGATCCAAGTCCTCTGATCTTTCAAAGCCAATATACTATAAAAGCCATTAGTAAAATTTTTTTATGTTCAATTAAATATTTTAGTGTGTTTATTTTTGCTTATATTCTAATGTTCCTTTTCTACAGTGGTTGCATGTAACTTCTGCTCAGGTTTCTTATTTGAATTTACATTGGACTTCTTTTGCATTTCTCAGCAAAAAGCTATAAAACTGTTTTAAAAGTCATTTTCTAAAAGAGTCCTACAGAAATTCAGTGTAAATAGCAGTGATTGCAAAACTTCTGAATCTATTGCATATGTTCTGTTGCTGGAAAGTCCAAAGGAAGATTTTGTTGTACAAAAGCAACAGTTAAGCAATCTATGAAGCTTTGGGTTTTTTCCTAGCAAGCTCATTGAGAACTATGTCTTCTAACATGGGAATGTTTACATTTCAAGAAAGGACTGATCCAATTAATCTGTGGTCACTGTCAACAAAACTTAGAGCAACAGTCACTGTGTGAACCGGCACAAAGGAAGCAGTCACATAACCCTGAAACAAGCTGCCTAGCCCAGATGGGTGGTCTTGCAGGTTGTCACTTGGTTTGCCCTTTCTGTTTACATCACTTACTTATTTTTTTCCATTAGAAATGGCCTTCAAATGCAGGGCTGATTGGTGTGTTTTCTTAGTTTTGTACCCATTCATCATGTTCTAAATATTGATTCTACAGCTAGAGTCCTCTGTCACTGAAATGCTGGTTGCTCAAATTGATAGAGAATACTCTTGTTACTAGGCTGAGAGGATCTGGATGTCCGTGACAAGCCTGTTATTTTCACTGTTAAGGTCATCACCATGTGAGATAAATTTTCTTGTGAAGGACCTTTTTAACTTTTAAGATACCTGCACACTCAGAATGAACATGGTATGTTCACAGTTGAGTGAGAGACACCTTTTACTGTTCTTCAATCTGAAATCTCTTTCATCAGTTTCATCTTTTGGCAGATTTCACAGAGGCTTTGGGGAAAAAGGAACTACAGCTCACATCCCAGGGTAGACAGTAACCTAGGACAAGCAAATCAGAAACTTGGAACTTTCTACTTGCCTGCTTCAAATAACATGTTATCATTATGTAAAAGTAACATTAATCAAACAGTTTGCAGTTATTTGTCTGCATGCCAGGTTGCCACCATTCTGCAATGCCTACCATGGAGCAAATGAAGACCTTTCCCTCCTTCTCACATACACACACACACTTTCACTCATCTAATATTACATATAGAAGAGATTACTTCCAGCTTCAACTCCCAAATGTTTCCACTGGGAGACAGTAAATACTCCATTTGTGTAGCAGAAGAGTTCAGTGTATGTGCAATCACCGTTTAATGAGACAAAACACAAGCCGAAGGTCTGGAAGTGTCTTGGATATACATACAAATTAAACACTGAACCATATGTCCAAGAAAAGAAGCAAAACTTCACTGTACGGGAAGAGAAATCAGGCAAGGAAAATATGACATATCTGTGTTTCAGTTTTGTGATGTTTTTTAAGTCAATTTTTGCTGGTAAACTATATTTTGCTTAAAATTAAGAGACCAGTGCAGCTAAATATACATACGCATCTGTATGTATAAATACATGTATATAAGTTGAGAATTGCACGACACAGAGAATGGTCCCTTTTGAGAGGGATGAAATTGCAAAGATATGGTTTCCCCTGTAAAAGAAATACTCACACCAAGAATCTGTGAGATTTGGTTATGTTAAACTGCAGCATCAATAACAACAAAAACCTACTCTGTAGCTACTTTATGATTCAGCTTTTACCACTTTCAACTAAAACATCTAGCTATTGATTGACATACTGACTCCTTGTGAGTACCAGGGCAATGGAGGGGATCAGTCAGGACTGCTTGACTTGCCTACTGAAAAGATGCCATTTAACAGAGTGAGAAAGAACGAAGGGAAAAGAAAATTTCAAACTGGTTTTAAAAGTTAATATTTTTCTGTGTGTGTGAAAAGCCAATTCTTTTTATAAAAAGGTTTCTAGATATAAAAGATATAAAAATTCTTTTTATGAAAAAAGAATTTGCAAACTCTTCAGCCAGTGTTCAGCATTTTTTCTCACAACTAGTGGCAAAATTTCTCATTAAATGAAAAATCTTTTCAAGTTAAAACAGTTTCCTGTTGAAAATACCGTATATGTTTGACAAAAATTGATTCTTCTTGGTATGTGTAAATATAAAGAAAAGCAACTTTATATTTTCACAACTTTTTTAAAATTAGTTTTCTGAAAGGAAAAAAGTTAGAGATCCACAGGAGGGAATGTGATACTGAGTGAGGGCCTACAACCAAGGTTTAGAAAAAAGCAGAAAGAAAGGAGGTATACAAGCTTTTTGTAATAGTTCAAATGTTGAACTGAAGCCTTAGTTTGAGTGTTTTGTCTGAATCAGTTCACTTGTCACTAGCCCATTTCCATATAGTGAATAAAAGAATACATTTGCTTTTGAGTACTTGTATGGTCAATATGTGATCATTCTTGTTGATGAATGGACTTTTAAAACTTAAGTGAAAAAGTCATAAGAGCGAGCTGAGTGTTTGAGAATTCAAATAAATAATTTGTCAGGAAACTGTAACCATCTGTCAGTTCCTTGCATTGTTAGGCTTTTTCTTCTTTTTTTCCTGGGCCACTAGAGAAGATCGCCAAATGTCCGAAACCAAATAAAGAACATACCTTTTGGGGTTTTGATCAGGTAACGAATGAGAAGAAGATCAGTCACATAAAGGAAAAAAATTAAGATCATAAAGAGATTACTTAGATTGTCAAAATGAGTCACAGATTTACACTATCAAATAGAGGCCAAAAATACATTCTTGAGTTATTCTATGTCAGCAGCCATTTTAGATGGCAAGAAACTTATTTTCCAGTTCTATTCCACAATCAGCTTTGAAAGAACTAAGGCCAACATGGAAATGACAGGTGTTTTGTATGAAACAGCATTTCAAAAATATTGGCATTTCATTAAAAATGACCTGACTTTCCAAGGTGCAGTTCTGCATGGGAAACCACTCAGCCTCTGGCTCCTTTAGAATTCTGATTCCATATCTTGCTTGGAAACTATACCAGTTCCTGACAGGCCGAGGCTGTTTCTCTACTTTGTTACTCAGAAATGATAAAGACAATCTATGATATAAACAGTTAGTATAGACCAGCTCAGTTTTAACAGTGGTAACTCAAATACCAGAAGCAGCATTATCACCGAGAAACAGGATACAGTAGCCTGCATAGGCTTGTTTGTGCAACCCAGGGTAGGAACAGTGCAATCTACTGCAGGCATCTACTTTTCTTCCTCAGTGTCCTGGGTTTGGCCAGGACAGAGTTAATTTTCACCAGACTCCAGGAAGGGGCACACCCGGGGGGTGGGGGCT
>Ga0181612_117386_pt1 | contig 18426 bp, 26 predicted proteins | sample HoacroProtozoa21_FD_119630 | JGI IMG/M metagenome (GOLD analysis project Ga0181612, IMG submission 119630) | Hoatzin crop microbial communities from Cojedes, Venezuel. Combined Assembly of Gp0051906, Gp0051904, Gp0051908
GGACCTTGTCCGGGCGGGTCTTGAATATCTCCAGAGAAGGAGACTCCACCACCTCCCTGGGCAGCCTGTTCCAGTGCTCCGTCACCCTCAGAGGGAAGAAGTTCTTCCTCAACTGGCTTTGCCTCTGCTAAAACCAGATGCAAAGTCATAAGGAGACAGGGCTCAGAGTCAGGTTTATCTGCTGCCACCCCAAGCGTTCACTTTAGAGGGGGCATAGCTCCCAGAGCCCGTTGAGAGGACCCTAACGGGAGACAGACAGCAGACAGCGTGTTCAGGAGTCTGCCTCTCTCCTTGCCAGGTAAATGATGCCATTGGGAATGAGTGGCCCTGGATCTACTTCGTCAGCCTTATCTTGCTTGGCTCCTTTTTCGTTCTCAACCTGGTGCTGGGGGTGCTCAGCGGGTAAGTGCCACCCTGTCCTCTCTCTTTGCCAGCAGATCAGTGAGCGTGCTCAGACTGTGGATGTGGGCTGGGTTTAACTATTCCAGAAGAAAGCCTGGAAAAGTTTCTGCTCATTTTCCTCTCCTATTCCTCTCCCCTTTTTTTGCATGCTTAGAAACGCTGAGCCTTGAGGTACTTTTTACGTTAGTGTCCATGACTGTCTGAGGTTTCAGCTCAACACCCAACACAGAAATCTTCTCCCTGTAGCACAAGTGTCAGCAAACACAGCCATGGAGCACGTTGTTAGGTGTTTGCAGTGCAGTCTGCCAGTGGCTGCAGCAAAAGCAGCTGAGCAGGGAGCTCAAAGCAGCAGTCGCTACCCCATGGCTGTGGGTCGAGACACTGATTCCCACTGGGACCCACAGCGCTGCCGTCCGGTTGTGAGCACACACAATTTCCTTGTGGGCAGCCTAAGGAAAACACCTTTAATACGACCGCAAGGGATCCAAGAGAATCATTGTTAGTCTAATTAATGCTTCAGCAGTCTCATTCAAATACAACAATGAGCTATAAGCAGTCTGATTACAAGGATCCCAACACTATGCCAAATGGCTTAATTAGTGCTAATTCCCATAGTAATGCAGTTAAAGCTGCTAGGCACAAAATATCCCTGGTGCAACAGTGAACCTGTTCTGTGTTGCTCTGGTGAGGTGCCAGCATCCTGATTTTGTTGCTGGGAAGTGTGTGTTGTCCCGGGGAGAGAGAGGGGCTTTTCTCCTCTGTTCTGTGTAGGCTCAGGGTCTTTTTTACGTGTCTCAGTCCTGTGTGTGTGCAAGTGGATCGCACTCATCAGCTCTAATAGTTCAGAGGATTAGTTATACCCTGATTACTTGGATTTGTAAGTCCTTTTCTATGGCAAGGACCAGGCAACTGCAGAAGGTTAAAACAAATTGGTTATTAATATAACTAAACCAAGCTCAAAACCACAAGGCAGACCACAGGCACCTGACCCTTGCGTGAAGTTGGCTGTAACAGCGGGATGAGCTGGACAACAGTCATCTGATCCCAGAGTAAGCTGCAGGCACAGCGAAAGTTTCTGAAGTATTTTTGCAAATGTAGCTAAAATGTGCTTAAGGTCAGGAAAATCCAGACAAGGCCTGACAAGTCCCAAGTCTCAGTATGTCTAATTATTATTATAAAGTCTGAGACCTATTACAAGGCAACACCAGACTGGCTGGGCAGCAGATCTACAGTCCCACCAGGTACCAGGAGAGAAAAGAAATGAATAATAAAAAAAAATGAGACCTGTCTTTTCCATGTTACCATGACAAGAGTGTCCTCTTTCCTTGTGATGTGATGAGCTCACCTTCCCCACATGGAGAGCTTGGGACAGCTTTCTGCCTCCCAGATGGGTGAGACCCCCGCTTACTCTAATCCTTCGCAGGACTAGAGAACTCACACAGCCTCCAACTTCTGGCGGTAGTTGGTCTGTTCAACCACAGCATCCTGCCCGAGGAGCTCCCAAAGAGCAGCCATGGGTGGGGGAGAAACCCTGCCTGCCCTCAGGCATCAGGTGATGATCCCCCATGATCTTGCATCATGGAACAGGGTCGAGGAAGAGAAAGGTCACTGGAGCATCCCAGTGGTAGCACTGGGCGGTTGGGTATTTCAGGCTTTGATCTTTCTGCAAGGACTGGCCTGGCACAGGGCTGTGGTACCTGATCTCTGCGCCATCCCCCTCCTGAGTCTCACGCTGCTGCTTGCCTTGTCCCAGTGAGTTCACCAAGGAGCGTGAGAAGGCCAAGTCACGGGGCACATTTCAGAAGCTGCGGGAGAAGCAGCAGCTGGAGGAGGATCTGAAGGGCTACATGGACTGGATCACCCACGCAGAGGTCATGGACAGTGACCGGGCCAGGGGACAAGGTACCAGCTCTGCTTGGTCAAAGGGTTGGGTTCCTAACACTGAGCATCCTGGAGAGGCAGGGTGGAGGCCTTTGGAGAAGTCACAAAGACTCATTTTGCTTGAAAACTCATGAAACAAAATGGACTTCTGCAGAAAAGGTTTTCTTCCTCTTTTTTTTTCTTTCCTGAATCATTTTATTGAATCTGACCCAAACTAGCAATAACTTGGCCCTCATGCTAAACCTCCACCTCAGTCACTGTATTTAATATTTGCAGACTACTAGCAAGGCCTAGGTCCCTTTGGGCAGAACGCACTTGAAACGGCTGTGAGAAGCCGTGGAGCGTGTGTCCTTTTGTGTGCAGGGGCAGAGGGCAGGGTTACTGCCTCGCACACCAACAGATGCGTGAATTTCTTGCCATGGCTTGAAAATTTTGAGGGATTGGAAGTGGCTCAGGGAAGGAGGTGAATATACAGGCATCTAGCCAAAGGCTCAGCAGGGCGCAGAGAGCTCTGCCACTGAGCCACGCTATCTGCTGTGCCACCCTGCCCAGGGAGATAACATTTGATGCCTCGAGCTGAGCTGATACGTCTGCACAAAGAGCCTTGGGAAACAGTGGGAAAGACAAAACACCTGCGGCCAGTGCTCTTACAAACCTCCTGTTGTTCAGCATTTGCTCAGATCACAGCTGGTCCCAGTTTGCCCCGTGCTGGGGGAGCCTGCGTGGCCGCTGCTGTCCCGTCAGGCTGCCTCTCTGGTTGCTGCTGCCCTTGCTGTGGGGCACGTGGTCCTGGTGCCTCCTGCTTGGTTTGCACCTGACGCTCAAAACCTTCTGCCCAGACTCTTGCTGCTGTCTCCCTGGGACGGCATTTCTTGGTTTCACTTCTGATGGGGAAGCTCTTCCTGATGTGCTCCTGGCAGAGGTTCCCTCCCGGATGTGCTTCCCAAGGGCTCCAAGGAAAGCCCGGGGTGTTGTTTCCTCTGTAGGTATGATGCCGTCAGATGAAGGAGGGTCAGAGACAGAGAGCTTGTATGAAATTGAGGGCATGAACAAGTGGATTCTCTACTTGTAAGTATGCACTTGTTGACCCATCTGCTGCTCTGCGTGTGGGCTTGCACAGTCTCTCGCTTCCTGTCCTGGCTGGGCCAGGCTTTCTTGTCAGCCGCTGGTTTCTGGAGGAGAGCCAGGAGCTGTGTGCTCAGGAGGAGAAGCAAACATTGTAGACAGAAAACAGGGAATTTTGCTCTGGTACTGGCCAAAAGCCACTTCCAGGTGAACAACCTCTTCACTTGGGGACCAGGCTCCGAGCATCCTCTCGTGGCCCATGCAACACGTTTTGTGATTTGGGCTGGGCCTGTAGCAGCCAAGCAGAGGTGACTGTAGACCCAAAAGGAGTCAGGAGGTGTTTGTGTGACTGAACTGCAATGACGGAGAGAGTGCACCAAGGGCCAGGGGCAGGGTCGCGTTCCTCAGCCCTTTTCAGGGAAGGCCCTGGAGAAGGGAGCAGGGGTGGCTTTGCTCTGCAGCCTGCAGGCACAGCCCTGGGCTGGGCAGGACCCGCCGGCCGGCCCTGCTGACCCTGCGGCTGTCTCTGCAGACGTCGGTGGAGGCGTTGGAACCGAGTGTTTCGTAGGAAGTGCAGGGATGTGGTGAAGTCCAAGTTCTTCTACTGGCTTGTCATCCTGCTGGTGGCACTGAATACCCTCTCCATCGCCTCTGAGCACCACTTCCAGCCCGAATGGCTGACACGGGTGCAAGGTGAGCAAAGAGCCGGAGGGCGAGGGAGGGCCTGGGACACCCTGCTGCCCTGGAGACATGCATGAACTCTGTGCATGCACAGCCACCCTGGCATGTTAGACACACACAGACGTGCTCACGCACACAGACTCAGGAGCGTGTGTGCACCGTCCCCACTGCACTGTCACACAGCTGCACGTGGAACACGTGTGGCACATACATGCACCGCGTGTATGTCCTTACGGAACCGCATGGTGAACACACATGGAATGTGTGCAGTTACACCTGTACGTGCACGCTACACGCAAACACACATCGCATGCACTCCCGCGGCACAGCCACGCACACGTGCATGCAGCCACACCACCTGCACCCCCCGCCACACCAGCACACGCGGACGCACAGAGCTGCGCACACGTGTGCACGGCTCAGCCACATGGACACACACACACGCACAGCCCAGTACCAGTGCGTGGGCTGCGTGGACTCACATGCACACGCCGCACTCTCGTATGTACGAGCACGCAGTTGCACATCACCCTTCTCCTCGTCTTCCTCTCCTCCGTGCTCCCTGAAAAACAGTGTTTGCTGCAGCTGCAGCTCAGGGCTCAGCGGTGGGCAGCAAAGGGAGGTGAGGAGCACTGGCTGCCTTCCCTTCCTGCTGTGCCATGCTGAGATGAAGGGGTCTGTGCTCTGATGGGCTGGATCCCCCTCCCCAGACACTGCCAGCTGGGTGCTGCTGGCACTCTTTGTGGCCGAGATGCTGCTGAAGATGTACGCGCTGGGCCTGCGCCAGTACTTCATGTCGCTCTTCAACCGCTTCGACTGCTTCGTGGTGTGCGCAGGGATCTTGGAGACCATCCTGGTGGAGCTTGGCACCTTGTCACCCCTGGGCATCTCGGTGCTGCGCTGCATCCGGCTCCTCCGTATCTTCAAGATCACCAGGTTGGGGAAGGATCTCTGGGGGTGCTGGGGCTCACAGTCCCCGGGCATCACTGGCCCTGGCCCTGGGGTGGGCTGCAGCATGAGCAGGGCTGGTGGCTCCTGGGTGGAGGAACAAGGCCAGGCTGGGGATTTCTGTCTCCAGGGCATGATCTGGGAGTGACAAGGAGGACAGAGCAGGGCTTGATGGAAATCTCCTGGGATCCCTCTCTCACTCTGGGTTCTGGGGTGTTGTAAACAGGAGTGCTGTGGGCCAGGACTCCCGGCTTCTCTTTCTGGCACCCACCCACCGTGTGTTCGTCGCCCTTCCCCATCCTGCCTGCCGGTGCCCTGTGCAGGCAGCAGCATGTCTCAGCTACCCGCTCCTGCCCACAGCCTTCCCACCCCTTCCCCTCCTGCACACTCCCGTCTCTCCTCTCCCCAGGTACTGGACATCCCTGAGCAACCTGGTGGCCTCCCTGCTCAACTCGGTCCGCTCCATTGCCTCTCTGCTGCTCCTTCTCTTCCTCTTCATCATCGTCTTTGCGCTGCTGGGCATGCAGCTCTTTGGGGGCAAGTTTGACTTCGAGGACATGCAAGTGCGGCGCAGCACGTTCGACAACTTCCCCCAGGCCCTCATCAGTGTCTTCCAGGTCGGGGGCCATGGGAAGGGCAGCAGTGAGCTGGAGGACAGGGTGCTGGCAGCCATGGGTCTCCTGGGAAGAGCTGGGGCTCAGGGCCACGTGGGTTTGCGGGAGGTGATGTGGCTTTGGGGCAGGAGCAGGGCAATGACACATGAGCGGTAGTGAGGTTCAGGGCTGAGCAGGGAGGTGGGCTTTGGCCGTGGGACTGCAGGGGCTGCGAGGGTTTGGGGCTGGAGCCAGGAGGGCAGGATCAAGCTTGGGGTTCTGCCGTGCTCTGCTGTGGGGGCTCTTGAGTCCCTGTTTCTGCTCTGCTCGCAGATCCTGACCGGAGAGGACTGGAATTCAATCATGTACAATGGGATCATGGCCTACGGGGGCCCGTCCTTTCCTGGCATGCTGGTCTGCATCTACTTCATCATCCTCTTCGTTTGTGGGAACTGTATCCTCTGCCTGTGAAGCCAGGCCCAGGCTGCCTGTACACAGCCGCACAGCATCAGCGACACAGGACTGGGAAGGGGGAAGGGGGGGCTTCCTTCGGCTTTTCTGTGCTTGCCTAAAGCTTTTTGGTTCCAAACAGCAGGGGAACAAACCACGGGCTTCAGGGCTTGCAATGGTGGTGGCTGGGGTCTGGGGTCTGGAGGCAGCACACCATAGGGTGGGTTTGGATGAGCGGCAAGCAGAATCACAGAAGCACCGACTGAGCCATCGGTCATTGCGGTAACGGAGCTGGACGGACTGAGCTAAGGCAGGGAGAGGGCAGCCAGCCCAGAGCTCCGTGCTCACAAGGATGGGAGCAGGGTCAGGGATCACCAGCTCAACTCCGGGAAGGCTTCTCAGGGCACCCTGGAGTCCATGGACAGCTCTGGCCATTTCCTCCAAACGGGAAGCAGCTAGTTCGTGTCCTTATCGCTGTCCCTTCAGACATCCTCCTCAACGTCTTCCTGGCCATCGCAGTGGATAACCTGGCCGAGGCTGAGAGCCTGACCTTAGCCCAGAAGGCCAAAGCGGAGGAACGCAAGCGGCGGAAGATGTCCCGGTGAGTGCTGCAGTCCCTGGCAGTGGGAGCTCCCAGATCAGGTGCTTTGGTGTGAGGGGGCAGAACGGCATCGCCCGTGCCCCTGCCCAGGGTTCAGTGCCTGCTCTCCCCTCCTCTCCACTCAGAGGTTACCCAGAGAAGTCTGAAGATGAGAAGCAGATGCTGGCAAAGAAGCCTGAGCAGAAAGCAAAGGGAGAAGTGATTCCCACAACAGCCAAGGTCAGTGCTGGTGGGGCTGGGCTTGCGGAGCTCCTGGTGAGGGACCAGGCTCCCCCTCCCACCAGCCAGGGCTGCCAAAGACTTGGAGCCAGCTTGCGTCTGGACTCCTCTGGACCAGAATCGCTCCTTGCCATAGCATCCTCTGGTGATGGGGGCTTTCTGGGCCCAGGCAGGACATGTTGCCTGGTGAAACAAGTCCATTGCTGGGGATGCTTTTCCTCTGATTCATTTCCTTAGCCGTAGCCAGTTGTCAGTGATTGAGAAGGGCTGGTGCACAGCAGTGTGGAGAGAAGCAGAGCAGGTCAGCAGTATTACAGACCTCCTTTATGTCCACACCAGCACCTCCTGTATGCAAAACCCTTCACTGAGCTGTGCTGACTGTGTGCTGAGCTGCCTCTTAGAAGCATCTGGCCAGCAGCTACTTCACTTCCACTTTCCAGAGATGCCCCATGGGAACTCACCCAGGAGTCACTTCATGTCTTATTCCACCCATGATATAGGTACATGGCCTCAGGCTCTTGCCTAGCACACATTTCCCTGTCCCATCCTCTTGGCATTGCTCTTGGCTCAGATTGCAGCATCCCTGAGATGTTTCCCCTCGCCCTGCTCCATCCTCGGCCAGGACTCCATGTGCTTGGTGCTGTATGGGCCAAATGCAGAGATACTGCTTGCCCCACGTGGCTTCCAACATGATGGGGTCTCGCTAACATGCAACATTTGGCAGCAATAGTGGCACACGCAGCTGCATGTCCTCTTCTCTGTTTCTCACTTGTTTCAGTTAAGAGTGGATGAATTTGAATCCGGTGTCAATGAGATTAAAGACCCCTACCCTTCTGCAGACTTCCCAGGTAAGCCTTGTCCCTGGCATGGCAGCGGGAAGGCTGAGGAGGCATTGCAGAGGGATGGTGCCAGAACCCTGGCTGTGTGAGGAGCGAAGGAGGTGGTGACTCTCTACCAGCCTTGGGATACTGAGGTCCTTCTGCCACAGATGCCAAATTGGGATCGCAGGATTGGGGAATTGTCCATAAGGTCACATTCCCTCTCCCTCTCTGGGTGATTCTTTCCTTTTCCCTCCTTGTGACCACCCTGCAGGTGATGATGAGGAAGATGAGCCTGAAATCCCCCTGAGTCCTCGGCCACGTCCCCTCGCAGAGCTACAGCTGAAAGAGAAGGCCGTGCCCATGCCTGAAGCCAGTTCGTTCTTCATCTTCAGCCCAACCAACAAGTAGGCACTGACCTTTCTCCCTGCCTTGTGGAGCCAGGCCTGGCACCGACCCTTCCCAATGGGGGATGCTTGTGCATATCAGCAAGTTCTGAAGGGAGCCAGCTCACTGGAAAAGTCTTCTCTGTGGAAGGGCTTCCACAGATATCCCTTCATGCCTAGGGCCTTCCTGCCCTCAAGGTTTAACCATAACCCTCTTCCAGGCTGCCATCACCCTATCTGATGTCCTTCTGGTCCCTCACAGCGTCTCATACCATTTCTGTCCCTGACAGGTTTCGGATGCTGTGCCACAGAATCGTCAATGCCACCTGGTTCACCAACTTCATCCTGCTCTTCATTCTGCTCAGCAGCATCTCACTGGCAGCGGAGGATCCCATCCGGGCTGAGTCCTTCCGCAACCAGGTGCCCATGTAGCTGTGGAGGGTTGGGATGGTTGGGGGAGACCTCATGGAGCCCCCAGCTTCCCAGTAGGCAGAGACCTGCTTGGCAGATACCATGCCTAGGCAGGTAGCTGTGATTTCATCCCTACCTCTGGGAGGGCGATATGCTCTAGGAGGAGAGGCTGGTTGTGTTTTCCATTCAGGGCACAGCTAGGACAAGTTTTTACTGCTCCGTGTCTCAGTTTACTTCTGGGTAAAGAGATCCACCTGACAGGGTGTGTAAGACTACCTTGGTTCGAGGCTGCGGTGGCTTACTGGGGACAGGGACATCCTGTGAGGTGGCAAACTGGACCACTGGTGCATGCAGCCCCCTGGAATACTGCTGGTCTGGAGCAGTGGTGCCCACAGGTCTAGCCACACCAGGCACACGTGGGTCTGCAGGGTCTGGCAGGGACTTGGGGGTCTCACATGAGACAGCTTCCCAGGGCACTCAGTGCTTTTGGGGATCAGATGCTTTCAGGTCAAGGCTCACTCACTTGGAAACAGAGCGTGGTCGCAGGCTGCAGCTCGGATCATGCACTGGGGAAAACCAGCACAGCTGAGGGAAGTTCTGGAGTCTTTTTGGCACGGGGTTTGCAGGCTGTGTTGAGCTAGGTGGGCTCCCTAGGCCACAGAGTGGAGGGCAAAACCACAGTGCCAGGATATGTGAACACACTGGAGCATTTCCCGTGTCACCCAAATCTCATCCAGTTCTGGTGCTTCTCTCCCCAGATTCTCGGATACTTTGACATTGGCTTCACTTCTGTCTTCACAGTTGAAATCGTCTTGAAGGTGAGTCTCTCTACCCCATGGTCCTGGCCGTGTGCACGACCCAGCGCATGGGTGTAGACTGTTCTGGCTGTGGGTACTCATGCTCTTTGGGCAGAAGCTCAGGGTCCCAGCAAGGAGAAGCTGCTGGCTGATCCTCGTGTCCCTGGAGTTCATGCAGTCTGGGTGGTGCCTGACCTGCCCCAGAGACCACATGTCCTCTCCAGTGAGGTCAGGCAGCCAAGTCAGCTGTGCTGTGACACAGGGATGGATGGGCCATGGCACCAATGTTTGCCTTCTGACATGCCCTTAAGAAAAACGTTGAGAAAGAGAAAGCAAAGGAAATCTGTGGGGTAAACCAGTAGTTCAAGCAGCTGCTGCATGTTGCTCCTACTCCAAGAGTCTTTACTCTTCTCCTCTTTAATTTGCTGAGTGACTGGGCAGTGTTTTGCCTCCAGCCAGTGCAGTACTGAAGATTTCCAGCTGAAGGCAGCTGCCTGCCTGGCTGCAGAGGTAGAGGTCTGAGCAGGATCGGGTCCCCAGGCCCCAGAGCTGTGAGAAGCCCCTTGTGCCTCATCCAGCCCAGGGCTGTGGAGGGACCATGCCCCCAAGACCTGCCTGGCCTTGCTCCTAATGCCTTCTGCTCCCCAGATGACAGCCTACGGTGCTTTCCTGCACAAAGGCTCCTTCTGCAGGAACTCTTTCAATATCCTCGACTTGCTGGTGGTCGCTGTCTCCCTCATCTCCATGGGAATCGAGTAAGCACCTCCACGCTTCACGGGGTGGGACCTGGTCTGTTTAGCCTGTCAGGACAGTTGGGTGCTGCAGCAATCTGTGCTGGATGGAGACGGAACAGCCAGCCCAAGGGCTGGGCGTTAGCCCATGTGTCCGTCTCCATGAAGTCATGCTTAGGAGGACAGGGCATGGACAACTGGGAGACAGGGAGACAAACTATTTGAATGTCAAAGGCGAAGATCTGGGTAGGAATTCAGTTTGGCGCTGCTTTCACTGGCTGCCAGTGCCCTGTGGCCTTATGTGGGATGGTGGCTTGGTGACATTCGCATGGCTCTGCCATCCCTTGCCTCTCACCCCTGGTCCCAGCCTGACCTCCATGGCTGCTTGGTGGGGCTGTGCCAGGCTGTCTTGGGCAGGGGAATCGCCCCTTCTCAGCTCTGCCTTCCTGCTTAGGTCCAGTGCCATCTCAGTGGTGAAGATCCTCCGGGTGCTGAGGGTGCTGAGGCCTCTGCGAGCCATTAACAGGGCAAAGGGGCTGAAGGTAAGAGGGAGGCTGAGGCTGAGGGTCCTCACGGGACATTGTGGCAGGCATTGTGCCCCGTGGGGTTTGCGGGGCCGGGAACCCAATTCCCACTCCCTGTCTGTGGAAGGGGTCTGCTCCATCCTACCGTTCTCGGCAGGCTCCTGCTCCTCCTGGGGCCCATCCCTGCGGTGAGAGGGGGTGGGACACTCAGCAGGGGTTTGCTCCAGGCGTGCTTACGTGTGCACTGTCCTTGACTTCCGCAGCACGTGGTCCAGTGCGTGTTCGTGGCCATCAAGACTATCGGTAACATTGTGGTCGTCACTACGTTGCTGCAGTTCATGTTTGCCTGCATCGGGGTCCAGCTCTTCAAGGTGAGAGGTGTCTCAGGTGGGCAGGAGAGATGTTCTGCTCACACATGTCCTGGACAGGCCCTTCTAGGCACAGTGCTTGGGGATGGTGTCTCCCTGTGTTGGGGTCACCACAAGCCGTACTCTCTGTGCTCTGTGAGAAGACCTGCCTGCCCCGGAGCTCCCGGGCAGAGGAGCCTGCAGTGGGAGGCAGGCAGGAAGCACCCAGGGTACTGTCAGATCCTGACAGCACATGGAAAGGGACCGGCTGCCTCACCCCACTTAGTGCCTCAGTTTCCCCTTTCCGAGGCAACAGGGGATTCTGACTTCCTCTGCACTTTGGATGCAAAGTGTTTCCTTTTTCACAGCTCTGCTCTTGCTCTCTGTGCCTTGGCTGCTCCAAGGCTGAGCTCAGCTTTATTCTAATAATTGAGCTTTATTCTAATAATTGAGCTTAAATTCCCAGCCAATGTGGGGAGAGTTTTCAGGACACCCTGCAGACTGAGCAGACCTGTCCGCATGCTTTCCCTTTTATTTAATTCTATGGTTACTGCTTTCTTGCCTGTTTTCCAAATAGTTGGCTCCCAAATAGGATGAGCTAAGATCTGTCTCAGCTCAGGACCCTGGAAGATTTGTTCCCATCACTAGGTAACCTTTCCTTGTCTAAGCTTGGGATTGACCCCAGGGTCTGCTGTGGCTCCTGAAACACCCCGTGGACTGGGCTGCATTGGCATGCAGCGTGGGGAGGCTGGCCGTGGTGCGAGGCAGCGGCCGCAGTCAGCGTGGAGGCAGGGTGGGGACTGACTGTGGGCCGTGAAAAAGTCAAAACTCCCCAGCACTTCTGAAGTCTCAGCAAAATCATAGCCCCTTCTGGTCTCTGTTAAATGCAGGGCAAGTTCTATAGATGCACAGATCCATCCAAGATGACGGAGAAGGAGTGCAGGTAGGAGCTCTCCGCAGCTCAGCCCTGGCAGGGCAATGGCCAGGGGGGAGGAGGGGGTGTGGTGGGGCTTTGTGTCCCTGTGTGGGGATGTCGCATCCACAAAATGGACCTGAGGTCTCGTGCTGTTCTCCCTCACCCTGGGGTAAATCAGAAACAAGCACAGGGCTATCCTCCCCTCCCAGGGCCCCCAGAGCCCTGGGCCAGTGCCGCGGCGGGTGGGCTTGAAGGGGACCCTGCCCGGTGAGCACCACATCCCTTCTGCCGCAGGGGTTACTTCATCAACTACGTGGACGGGGACCCCACACAGATTGAACTGCAGAAGCGCATCTGGTTGCACAGCAGCTTTCACTTCAACAACGTCTTCTCAGCCATGATGTCACTTTTCACCGTCTCCACCTTCGAGGGCTGGCCGGAGTGAGTCTGGCTGCACGCGGGGCCTGCCAAGGGACAGGTCTGTGCTGGGAGCCGGTCACTGCCACAGGTCTTTACCACGGTAAAGAAAGAAGAGCTGCGCAGGCTGAGCAGCAGGGCTAGCCATCCTGACAGTGGCTGTGGAGCTGACAGGGTCGTCCCAGCAGCCTTGTCCCACCGTTGTTGGGTTTGGGATGTCCCCAGAGCTCTCTGTAACCTTCAAGAGGAGAGATGGTCTTTCCCACCTAATTAGGATCTCTGTTGCCTCGCTTCCCTCCTCTAGGCTGCTGTACATGGCCATTGACACTAATGCTGAGGACAGAGGCCCTATCTACAACTACCGGGTGGAGATTGCAATGTTCTTCATCATCTACATCATCCTCATTGCCTTCTTCATGATGAATATCTTTGTGGGCTTTGTCATTGTCACCTTCCAGGAGCAAGGGGAGAGCGAATACAAGAACTGTGAGCTGGACAAGAACCAGGTGATGGGGCTGTTGGGAGAGGGACAGCCCTGGGTCTGGCACTGCTTGGGCTGGCTGATCTGGATCAGCCCGTAGTGGTGGCACTGCTGGTGCAGATGAGTTGAACCTGCCCCAGGTCTGTTCGCTGCAGAGGCAGGGGCAGCTGGACCTGTTTGCTGTTGAGAGAAGAAGGTTCATAGGGATCTTACCAATGTGTATGAACACTTAATGGTAGGGTGTAAAGAAGATGGAGCCAGGCTCTTTTCAGTTGTGCCCAGTGACAGGATGAAAGGCAATGGGCACAATCTGAAGAAAAACACAAATTCTGTTTAAACATTAAAAAATACCTTTTTTATGGTAAGGGTGGTCATGCACTGGAACAGATTCCCCAGAGAGGTTGTGAATACCTCTCTGATATTCACATACCATCTTTGGAGGTATTCAGGACCCAACTGGACACGGTCCTGGGCAACATGCTCTATCTGGCCCTGCTTTGGGCAGGGAACTAACTACACCATCTCCAGAGGCACCTTCCACTGCCAGCCCTTCTGTGATGCTGTCATGCTGTGATTCTGGTTGGGGACATGCAGGTTGAAAACAGCAGAAGCAAGATCGGAATGGGCAGAGGAGGTGGCATGCACTGAGGAGGACAGCTAGTCAGGGATGCCAGCTGGCCCAGAGGAGCTGCTGGCGTGCTCGTGTGCTGGGCAAGTCTGCAGAGGCAGCACGGCCACCTTGAGCTGAGGGTGCCGTGGGTGGTGTGAGCTGCACGTGAACCCAGCAGAGATGCCCTGGCCTGCTGGGGAGGGCAGGGCCTGGTCGGCACCTCTCAGGAGCAGAGAGAAAATCCAGTGTCCCCTTCACCCCTGGTTTGTGTGATGTCTTCAGGCTGCTCTTGACCAGTCCTGAGAGACCCTGGGAAAGTGCCGTGATAACCAGGCAGGCTCAGGACTGGAGAGCTTGGTCCAAGGGCAGCATGGCAACATCTGGAGGCAAGCGCTGGCTTGGGAAGCTTGGTCCCGTGTGGGTGCTCTGGGGGTGTATTTCAGAAAGCACAGCAGATATTTGAACAATCGCTGTCCCTGACCCATGCAACTGGGCTGAGAGAGAAGGGTTCAAGAAAACATGTAGATATGGCACTTTGGTTCATGGTTTAGTAGGCATCGTGGTGATGGGTTGATGGTTGGACTTGATGATATTAGAGGTCTTTTCCAACCTTAATGGTTCTATGATTCTAAGGGGGGGGATCCAGCTTGTGTCTGTGGGGACGTGTGGTGTTGCCGGTGGTGCTGACTCCGTGCCTGTGCCCCTGGCACTGCCGTGTGCCCCACTGTGGGATCACACCTGCCCTCCCCTCCTCAGCGCCAGTGCGTGCAGTATGCTCTGAAGGCTCGCCCGCTGCGGCGCTACATCCCCAAGAATCCCTACCAGTACCAGATCTGGTATGTGGTCACCTCCTCCTACTTTGAGTACCTCATGTTCTTCCTGATTCTGCTGAACACCATCTGCCTGGGCATGCAGGTAAGGGGCAGAGTGCCCACCACGGGTGGTGGAGGGGTGTCAGTGGCAGTGCATGGGCGAGCTCAGCCCTGTCATCTCCATGACAGCTTCTGGGGAGGAGGTCTCTCCTACACAGCAAAGCTCATGGTGTGTGCTCAGCATCGCTGGGGCTAGGGGTGAAGCGGGGCTGGTTGGATGTTGGGAGCCCAGAGGAGGGGCTGCAGGGGGGCGGAATTTCCTTTTTGCTGACCATTGCTGAGCCACAGGTCTGCGGGAGGGGGGGTCTGCAACCAGCACACTCCTTGGAGCTCACAACAGGGGCTGGACCTGCCGTGGGCTAACATGGCTCCTTCTGTCTTCTCCTCAGCATTACAACCAGTCTGCAGAAATGAACCACATCTCAGACATCCTCAACGTGGCCTTCACCGTCCTCTTCACCCTGGAGATGATCCTCAAGCTCATGGCCTTTAAAGCCAAGGTGAGAGGAGGGCATGGTCCGGAGAGCAGGAGACGGCCTCAGGCTAGGCCGGGGGGATCCGTTTACCCTGCCTCTCCCGAGTACAAGCACCCCCAGGCCTGCAACTCCAGAGGACTTCTCTTTCTGAGACCCTTGGGGACCCCCATGTGCAGGACCTGTAGATTTCTGGAAGGACAACTGTTTGTCAGGGCTACCTTGCTAGCCAAATCCAACCCAGTCCAGCCAGCCACTGTTCCCATCTTCAAGGTCATCTGTCACTGGTGGGGTCATAGCTCTAGCCACCTTGGTCTACCCTGCTCCTTTCACACCATTGCAAGACAGGCCCAAACAATTGACCAGAGGTACAAGGTCTGACCACCACCCCTTCTTCTGGCTCTCCCTGAGGTGCCAGAGGTCACTTCCTTCAGACACTCCTTCCTCTGGGCTCCATCGTCTGTCTCGTCCATGATTTAACCCTTGGATAGTCACTCCTCTTCTCCGACTCTTCCCTGGCAGGGTTACTTCGGGGATCCCTGGAATGTCTTCGACTTCCTCATAGTGATCGGCAGCATCATTGACGTCATCCTCAGTGAGATTGACGTAAGTGTCAGGCTGCTCGGGCACGAGGGTGTCCCTGCAGAGCACCTGGGGTGAGATGGTGTGGTGTCCATCTCTGCAGAGCGCTGGTGTCCTCTCCTCCCTCCCTGCTCTGCTTGCTTCTGAGGAGTTGTCCCCTGGGATCAGCCCACGGCATGGGTGTGTGGAGGTCACAGCTGTGGCCCTGTGAACCTTAGAGCATTGTTTAAACATAGGGGACCATCCCCAGCTGGCCGACATGTCAGAGTGCCCCCTCCCCTCCCTTCACCTGCTTCTGTAGGCACCGGGATCCTATGGAGAGCAGTCTACTCGCTCAGGACTGGACCATGAGCAGCAGAACACGTGCCAGCCCCTGCCCCGCTCACCCTGCCTGTCTTCCCCTTGCACGCGACTGGACAGGCAGTCACCCACGTGTCCAGCCCGCGGATCAGTGCAGGGGGGAAGAAAAGGGGTTCCCACAGCTCCCTGCGCCCAGAGGACACTGCTGTCCCATGCCAGGGGAGCATCTCATGCACCAAACTTCCAGGCATTTGCTTTGCGTGTGTCCCGTCGTCCGGCAGCCCATCCACACACAGGCACTGAACGCAGACTGCGCGGCTGGGTGGCTGCAGGTGGTGGCTGTGGTCAGCGCTCTCCTGGGAGCATTTTCGGAGCAGTGCGAGGAAGCCAGCGTGCCACTGCCCTTCGCGGCGCTGGGACACCCACAGCCTGTGTCTGGCAGTGCCGGGACGCCGCGTGCTGCGTTGGGCAGATCTGCTGGAGCTCTGGCAGCAGCTGCAGGACCCGCTGGGCTGTGGATTAACCCTCTCTTGGGGCTCCGCGTGCCGTCTCCTCTCAGGAGCAGGGCTGGCCATCTCTGCTGCACCGCAGGGCTGCGTCTGGCAGAGCTGCTGCCGCCACCACCCCTGCACAGGGAGACCTTCAGCTGTCTTCCGTGCCAGGGAGGAGAGGGTGTCCAGAGGCCCTTGGTGGCGGTCGCCTTCTGCTCTGGAGGGTGGTCCAGGCCTCACAGAGCTGGGACAAGCAAAACCACCCACCTTCCTCCCCTGTGTGAGCAGCAGGCTCCTCCCTGCACAGCCCTGCACGCCGACACCGCCGTCCTCTGACCTCTGGGCTTCCCAGCCTTGACGAGCTCCCAGATTTCGTGCCAGCGCCAGCAGCCTTCATCTGTCACCAGGTCCTCCAGGACCCCATCCTTGGCCCCCCAGCTCTCCACACCTGTGGCCTGGTTTCCCATTGCCTGCAGTGTGTCATGTCCTAGCGCGCTACCTCCTTCCCCATCCTGTTGTCACCCAGAAATGAAGTTCGAAGGGTGCTCGAGGCCCTGCACTGGGCAGAGGCTTTCAGTGCCGGTGGTGCGAGAGGCCGGGTCCGTTGGCACAGATGCCAAGGTGCTGCTGTGCTCGGCCAAGGGTCCGTGGGGCTGCCTGGGGACATGGGTTGCAGGCACCCAGAGGAGTCGGGTGCCCTGGCTGGGCTGGCAGGGTCTGACCCAGGTGCCGTTGGCAGTGGCAGGGCTATGCAGAAGGCCAGGAGGGATTTCAAGAATGGTCCTGTGTGGCCTGAGCTTCCCTGGTCCTCTTCCCCAGGGCTGGGACCTTCAGGGCACGAAGAGTGCTGGTGTCCCCTCCCAGAGGCCCAAGCTCTTCAGGGACCTTCGGGCAGTCCTGCTCATGCCCCAGTGACCATCTATATCCGGCCCCCCCCAGAGAGCAGAGCCCCTCACGGCTGCCTCACCCTTCCTCCATGTGCTTTCTTCTCCATCCAGCCCACATCTCTCCCAGCGTTGCCAAGCTTTTCCCAGCCATCTGGTGATGTGCAGGGGGATGAGGGTTAGGAGACGGGGGGCAACCTTGTCTACCCTTCCAAGAAGTCTCCTCCCTGCTGAGAGGCCAGCACAAGGTGGGTCTGTTGCCTCTGGTCCCCAGGAGCTGTTTGCAAGCTCTGCACCCATCCTAGATCACCTTCCCAGTGCAGTCAGACCTTGGGGGCTGTGGTGTGTTCAGCAGGGTGGCCTTCACAAAGGTGCAGGGGGGGCGGGTGACACCCGGCAGCAGCCGAGCCGTTCCTGGTGGCATCCAGGCAAGCAATGCTGCTCTGCAAAGTCTGCCCTCTCCTCCTCTTTCTGTTCTGCCTCGTTCCTCCTCCCTCGTGCCCCTGTGTGTGGCTGCCAGGGTGAAGTGGCAGGGAGAGCTGTGCCGTCAGGAGCCCTCTGCTAGCCACCACAGCCAGATCCTCACGGCTTCGGTCACTGAGTTCCCCCGGACCCCAGGGCGTTTTGGCGGATCTGGGGTAGGAGGGAAGCAGGGCTGGGGTCCCCTCTGGCAGTGCTACCCCAGACTCTGGCGTGCAGGGCGCTGGCAGTGTCCGTGCTGTGGTCGCTGGCTGGGCTCCCGGGAGCGAGCCTGGTCGGTGCAGGGGGTGCTGGGGTCTGGAGCCCCCTGCCCCGGAGAATCCCAGGCTCTCTACAGAGAGGAGCGCGTCTCGGGGTGGCTTTGAGGAGCCTCAGGGGTTGTGTGCATGGGGCTGGGGGGTGCGAGCCCTCCTCTGCGTTTGAGTGCGTGTGCCCCGCGTGTGCCGACGGGCACGCAGACCACCAGGTCTTGCCTCTCGGTCAGTGGCTGGACGACACCGGGCAGCGATCGGCCTCCTGCCGACACGTGGGGCTCCCAGTCCCGGTGCTCGCTCCCAGGCAGCCTGCACCAGGTTTGCCTTGGTGTCCAAGCAGCCGTGCCGAGAGCAGCCCGGCCTTCTGCGGAGGAGCCGTGGGCTGGCGCGAGCGGGTCAGCTCGCCTCCAGACCCACCAGGGCCCGACCTGGGGGGGTCCATGGGGGGCAGCAGGATTACACAGTCCTGAGGTTTGGCCCAGGTTTCCTGGCCCGTGCACCCTTGCCTCAGAGGTGTATGTCACAGCTGGTGGGACGCAGTGGGGCACATGAAGAGGATGGGGCCAGACTCTTTCCAGTGGTGCCCAGCGACAGGAATAGGGGCAACGGGCATAAACTGAAGCAGAGGAAGCTCCAGCTGAAGATGAGGAAGAACTTCTTCCCTCGGAGGGTGACGCAGCCCTGTCCCAGGCTGCCCAGGGAGGTTGTGGAGCCTCCTTCTCTGGAGATATTCCAGCCCCGCCTGGCCGCGGTGCTGTGCAGCCTGCTGTGGGTGACCCTGCTTGGGCAGGGGGTTGGGCTGGGTGACCCAC
>Ga0181612_150219_pt1 | contig 18426 bp, 7 predicted proteins | sample HoacroProtozoa21_FD_119630 | JGI IMG/M metagenome (GOLD analysis project Ga0181612, IMG submission 119630) | Hoatzin crop microbial communities from Cojedes, Venezuel. Combined Assembly of Gp0051906, Gp0051904, Gp0051908
AGTGGCAGTGGCAGTGGCAACCACCAGTGACAGCTGCTGCTAGAAAGTGACCCCAGAACCCCAAAACTGGAAGTCCGAGTCCGAATCACGCTGCCTGTTCACAGCAATGTCCCGACAGACCAGCTGCAAGGCCTGGCTCCTTCCTGATGGTCTTTCCAGCAAGCACATTTTAACACAACTTGCAGCTTTCAAACCCAGGATGCCTTGTTTTCATCTCTCACTGCCACCCCCACATCTCTCTGTATTGCAGTAGCTTTCATTTTTCCATCCTTCCCCGTGTCTCTCTGGAAAGGCAATTCATTTCCTAAGGACGAGTAATGGCTCTCAGAGTCCCAGCACATGCCATCTGCTTGCAAAAACAGTCAAAATCTTGACAAGTGCTCACCAAAATGGCTGAAAGGTGATGCATCTTCTTTACAACGGAGATTAACATTCGATGTATCCCTCATATGCATATTTTCAAAATGTTTCATGTACACAGTATCTCTATATGACCCTTTCAAATGCTTTTGCACGGAGCCGGGCAATATGCATGGCTTTTCCTTGTGGTAAGCAAATTCTACGGATTTCCCAGAAGAGCAGCAAATTCTTCTTAACTTATCTTGCTGAGTCTCTGGAAAAATGTAGGTAGTTTCTTAAGCTCCTCATATTTTAGCTAGAATTATAAGTTCTTCACCCAGCGGTTACACCAGCAGTCAGATAGGGCCTTACCTGCCAGTTTCTCTTTTTTTTCTGGGGGAAGGGAAATGTAATTATGCTTTAATGGCTAAAAAGAGTATTTTTTTCATAGGTATTATAAGTTCATGGAGGCTCTCTGACAGGAGCGGGGATAGAGTGCATGGGAAAGGTCTGCCACAATTCCAAGGGGAGTCCATCAGGGTCTGTTTTTATTAAGTTTAACACCAACTATATTTCTTATGGAGTTATTTTCCTCTCCAAGGATAATTTGTCAGAATCAGACAGGCTATTCATTTCTTCCCGCTTGTAAATACCTGGTGTGTGCTCCATCACCTGCACACTGTTCTAAAGTACAAGGGGACTCATAAAAACAAGCAAAGGTCTCATTAATAACTAAGGAATATTGGACTATTTTTTTTTCATACTAATGTTAGAAAGAAAATTATTGTCTCCCTCTTTATTTGCCATGCAAGGTGTTTTAATGCTCAGTACGACCGAATACCCTAATTCTGGATTACGGAACTGGAATCTTTGGCACTCTATGCTCTTTACAGCTCTCCAGCTTCTGGATCCTCGGTGATGCTCTGAAAAAGCCCAGCACTTGGCTTTCATTTTCTGTATCTGGATTAGTTTTACTTCCCAAGGGGTTTAGGCAACAGATTCTGGGGATGCCAAATGTTCCCTGCCCTCCAAGCAGGAATTAATTCACTCTTTAATTAAACAGATAAATAACATGCACATCTACTGTTGCGGCATTTTGTCTCTCATAGTTGTGGCTGTCAGCTTTCTGTCAGCATCTCGTGCTTAAAAACTATGTGCTTTCTCTGCTGACGTGAGACCACTGAGCTCCTCTCTTTTAATAGACTTCCTATGACTTATATTAGTCCAGGCTGCGGCGGAACAAATTAATTCGTCCTTAGTTTGATGCAATACATGAGGTGGAATGCTACTTTTGGATGAATAAGGAACAACATTAGTGAACGGTATATTTTTAAACAGTCTTCATCATTCAACATAATTTGGTTTTACTGTTAATGAAAGGATGGGTTAGTCATCGTTTACAGAAGGCAAAGCTTAACAAAATTTCTTTTCCTCAGAATTCACTGAAAGCATTGCTGTGGGATATAACTGAGCCTCTATAATTCGACTTTCAGCATAGAGCAACATTTTCCAAGGCTTCAATCCTGCAAAACTTTGTCCTTTCCTAGCTTTATACAACGAATCGTTTTCACCAGGAATTAAATGTTTGTCCCTATCAACAGGAAAAATTCCCTTCACTTTCATTGAGACTAATATTGGCCCCAGTCTGCAAAGGGAGGGTACAAGTGTGTGGCTACGTGTGTGCGTACATCTTCAAGATATCAGTCTAAACCGAGTGGGCACAAGATCTAGATCTGCAGGTCATTGCTCTTATGATTAAAACTCCTCAGGTGAACAAGATTTTTTAAGATCAAGGTGATAGTTAATTTGGATCATATGTATATGAACTTCTGCATGGTGTAAAATAATTCAAATTTTTATCCAAGACTCACTTTTAATTTCCCACTACCTCGTGCAACAACTGCAGATTAGTTAGTGCAAGAAGTTAGGACTTACCCTTCCCCTCTATCTCCACTGGAAATGAGGAACAATTTTTTTAGACAATGTTTTGAAAGTAAAAAATAATTTTAAATCCTCTGTATACAATATATCCTTGTAAAATACTGCTGAGTACAGGAGTGTAAGACAGTTTGGAAGCAGGAGGTTAATCTGGTTTGTAGACATAGTCATGTGCTGGGATGGCAGGAATAAAGCTGATGAGAGAACCTTAATTGGCTACTGTCATAATTAAGAGAGAGATTTGCCATTGTCTTGAGTGTCCTTTGAATGCTGCCCTAAATTTATGACACAACACCGCTACAAATGATAGAAAACTAAAATGTCAGAACATAAGTTTGATTTGAATACCTCAATCCTTTTGTTTGTTGATAAAGCTCTTGGTAAACTGTAGCACTAAGGAAATAAATAATAAATTATGACAATTAATAATTGATTATCTTTCTTGATCTTACTACTTCACATTTAGTGACCTCCCTGGCCTCCTCTAAGACTACAAAGATTACCCACCAGCAAATGTCTTTTAATGGTTGCTTTTACCTCTTGTTTACTAGTATTGTTGACCCCGTTCACATCCTATAATGTAATTTTAATGGTGACTTTGTAATCAAGGAGTGTCTGTTCGAGAGAACTGTAGCTGAGATTGCGAGCAACTCCAAAGCCTACAAAGCAGGCTTGTCTGAATACATCCCTTTTTCCTTACACAAGGAGTACAAGTGGATTTAATTTTAGCTAAAGCGCTAAACAGGTTAAGCATCCAGAGTCTATTGATTACAGTGGAATTCGGAGAGATCCAAATGCATTCTGGAAAATTTACCCATATGTGCCCAAAAAGCAGTTCACAGGAGACTTACTCGGCTGCTGTGATGGGCACAGGGAATTAATGGAGCAGGCGCCTTGAGGTTCACCACCATTAAATCTGGATCTGCCCATAGGATCTGGCTAAGGCATGCACACCAAATAACCCTGGCACAAGGGATGGAGTTTATGGTGCTTTTTCAGGGCTGGCTGGGGCAGATGATACCTGATGTCACTGGCTTTTTGCTGTGAAGTCAGCCCCTTGACATTTTTTCAACAAACTTGAAGTGGTAGGCTATACTATGCACCAAACCAGTACTTGGTGTCATCCAGCCGTGAGGATTATCATCTGAACCCAGAACCCCTAAAAGTGAACCAAAACGTATCTTTCTTGCTTTCAAATATGTGTGTTCAATTGAAGTTATACTTTCAAAGCACAAGTAAAAAGGCTGTTGCTTGGATATCTTTTTTCCCCCACTACGCACATGCCCTGCATAGTTGCCATTGCCTATAGTAATGAAAACAAAGAACAATTAGGACTCTGAGTACTGATCTAAACACTGGGGTTTGTGTTATTCACAAATTGATAAGAATAGGAATAATCGTCTCAACTGTAAATTTAATTATTTCTGTTGTATCAATAGTTACTGTCACACCTAGGACAGGCAATGTTAACTGAATGGGAATCTCAGGAAGAAAGTTGGTAAGTAGTGAAGGGTTGAACAACAAAACCTTATATCCATTTTCTTTTAAATAGTTTACAAAATTGTCTCCAAAGTCAGTGCAGAGCAGCAATATGTTATTCTGAAATTAAATGATAGTCATTAAGAGAGAAATCTGGAATAAAAACTACCCAGAAAGAAATTGATTCAGTATTTGAGAGGAAATTACATTTGTGAATTTATTTTTGCTGATAAAAAATATTATGCTTGACAACGTGTTGTGGTTCTTATAAGTATACAGTTATATAAATACATAAATATTTATAAATATACAGTTAAGGGAAAATTTATGAGAACACCAATACAGTACACATTAGCAAACTGAAGCAAACTTTCTTTTGAAAGGATATGTGTATTCACATATATATGTGTGCGTACATTGCTCATGTGACCCATGTGCGTCCACAGATATCTAATTACGATTACTTACACATATATTCTGAACTTCTGCCGAGTTGGCACCAATCCTCTGCAAATGTCAAAGGCCAGGGATTTTAGCAACTTTCAGTTTTACTTCTTGGATTTCTCTGGTCAGAGAAAACGAGAAATCAGGACAAGGAGGCACCAGGGAGAAAATTACCCAAAGCCATGCAGCAGCATCGAGAAAGACATTAACAAAGCTGGCAGAAATTAGCAGAATTGGTTTCCAAATCCAACTGGCATCACAGGCCTTGCAAAGCGAGGCTCATGTTGATGTGTACCCGTGTTCCCACGTTAATCATTTCAGTATAACCTTCAACAATGTCCATTTCGACAATTGTCTGGGAAATGGTACTGGTGTTTTGGGAAGTGAGAAAATATCCCTGGTATTTAACCCCAGGGAAGGAGCAGCGGGGGTGAAACAGGAGGATGCTGAAATCAGGAACTCAGTATTCCCCTAGCACAGGAGGGTCTGAAGTATAGCTGCAGCTCCCAGAACGCAGTGATAGCAGCATCCGCTCCTGCAATGCCTGGTAGGCTTTGCTGCACATCTTCTAATGTGAATTTTTGCGATTTAAGCTATTCAAGTGCTGGCAATTAAAGTGAGTCAAAGTGAAAACGGCCGTTTCCTTCTGCTACTTATCATGCTGACCATTACTGTCTCATGCTTCCATGGTAAACTTGGCTGAATCCATTCTTGCATCTGCCCGTGTTGAACAGTTTTCCATTTCCTAGCACTCTGCAAATGAACAGTAAGAAAGAAAATTGAGCAACGGGAGCATCCTCACATCTGCTACGAAGGGAAGAGGGAACTTTACGCTTTAACAACCTGCTCAGCCATCAGCAGGGTAAAATTGCCTTGTTGTCTTCTTCAGCTACCAGTAACTTCTAGAGCTTTCTAGCTCAGTCTTCTCTAACCTGACGAAACGAGCAGTTTTCCCTCTCAGGAAGAGAGCTCCAGGAGGCCCTGTAATTCTCAGAGACCACAGTCTGCTCTTGGAGACCTGCTCCAGTCCTTCAGCAGCGTGATCTAGTACACTGTGACAAGCAGTTGGGAATGCTGTGCACGCAATCTCAGCAATTTAATTACAGTCAAATTAGTTATTTAATCAGGATATCAGCTTGAAACAGAAAAAAAAAAATCCGTTTTTTCCCCTCTTCCTTCCCACACCCCAAGAATCAGCTGATGAATGCATAAAGTAACAAGGTGATAATAGCTGTTGGCTCCTGCTGTGCAAAAGCTTCATTAAGCTTTTGCTGAACTCTGTTGGTACATCCCTTCATGCCATCCATCAACAGATAGCTTGAATCTGGTCTAGGTATTGATCAATTCGCTACGCTGATGGCTGATCTAGTCAAAATCCCAGATATTCATTCTCACCATACCCCAGCGAAGGAGAGAAGGGCTTTTCCACCATTTCCAGAGACTAGTTGGCTTCCGAATCTAAACTAATTACCTGACTAGCATTAGAGATACAGGTGACAACAATTTTATAAAATTGCATGGGAAGTTTATGATGGAACAGGGAAAGAAATAAGCTCTTTTTGGTTCCACACCTGCATCCTAACCAACAACCTTCTTTTCCCTCTAAGAAGGACACAGTTTTAGCAGGAAGATAAAACAATTTTTTTTTTTAGCCTTAGAGTCATAAATCACTGAAGCATTTGGGAACGAACCACTAACCCAAACAAAATTCAGCATTGCATTTTTGATAACTTTATGGCTAAAGAAGCTGCGCTGCAGCTCAGACACAGAACAACTCCCCCTGACTCCCACCGTTCAGCGAACGCCCGTCCTCCACTTGCCTTCAGAGTCCCCCAAGGAAAGCCTTCCTCCCTCTTTCGCTAATCGCCTCTGACGTGCAGTTGGCCAAGCGATCTGCGTGCCCGTGTCAGGAGCGCTCTGAACTAACCCCTCCACACATGGGGACAGACAGACAGGGACACCAACGCCTTCCTGCCCTGAGCAGGGGGTTGTTGCCTGTGTCTGTGCTCAGCACTGAGGAACGCTGCCCTGCCGAGGAGCTAAATGACTTTAGAAGGTGCAAAGCAGGGGCTGCACAAGCAGCTGAATCTGCTCCTGCTTGCTGTGGCACAAAGGTGGTAGAGGGAATACTTCTTTTCTGCTTGACTTTATTATCTAAATTGCTTTATCAGATGAACTAAAACACAAAGGAGAGAAAAAAAAAGAACAGGTCAAACTGATTATTTTTTTCTTCGCTCTTTATCACCAAAGTGAGACACCCAGATGATTTCAGCTGTATGACATGCTTCGGAGGGATAACATTAACAGCCCTGCTCCAGGAAGAACAGCGGCTCTTCTTTCCTCTCCTGTGTCTTTACTTAAGCAATAATTTAGTAGTTGTTCATGCAGAATAAAGAGAAACAAATTTTCAATTTCTTTTCCTCTCTGAAGAGATTTAAACCCCATCTCATCTCTGAGCAGACTGCCCTAATCACCATCATCTGTGTGTCTCCAGCACTCCCCGCCCTGGTCCTGCTCTCCATGATTAGGCAAAGGTAGACCACAACTGCAATAAGAACCAGGTGTTTCCCTCTTGGTGGGGAAACCAGTTGTACTTTGAGAGATGAAGAGAGAGTGGTCTGACCACCAGCCTGCTAGGTGCTTCCACCTGACTACAGCTCTATATCTGGGCAAGAGAGCATTTTTGGTGGGTTTGTTTTGCTTATAGTATTTAAGTGGGCTGCCGCTCTGATCTTCTTCAATAGCAACATCTGCAACTTTGCTTTCTTATTGACAGTACTCATGGCCTATCTTCTTCATCCTGCTCATGTACTCTTCTGATCCTCACCCTGTTAAAGTAATGCCTTGGCTCAACCCAGAGGCTGTGTGTGTTTGGGTGGAGACTGCAGGCAGCAGGAGCTGATATGGGCTTGCCCAAATGCCCTACGATTAAGAACAACTGAGAAATGAGAAGGTGGAAAAGAGATAAAGAACTGAACCGAAGGTTGGAGGTGGCTCTTTTTAAGGTCAGCGATGGTACTGTTGAGCCCTGTGGTACATGAACAGGGTCCTTCAGCTTCTTGCTGTGTAAGTCATTGAGGAAGGAGAAGGGACTGGGTCAAAGACCCTGATTTATCTCTTCTGCTTTTGAAGAAGCGGTGCCAGGCACATCTGCACAAGCTCACGTGTACGGCAAAATGCAGAGCCACTTCTGAAACCGTGAGTCTGATTGCGGCAGCCCGGGTCTCAGGTTTTTTTGTGGTTTTGGCCTTGTTTCAATAACTAACTGCACTGTGTACTCCATTGATCTCGGGAACAATTTGCAACCAGACTAAATCTCTGCTAATGTAATTGGCGTGAAAGCAAGCCTGGCCTTGCTTGTGTTGCAGGCAAGGTTCTCGGCAGCACTGGGTGCGTCCGGGCTGTCGGAGAGCACCTGCAGAAAGAAACATCTGTGCAGCTGTGAGCCTCCTCCAGGGTGACCGGAGATGGGAGCTAACAACGCCGTGCCCAACATCTTCCCTCACCCACTGGAAGGTGGAGGATGCTCTACCACCTGCCTGTGGTTATTTCTTCTACCTCTTACGCTGTGATGTCTTTTCTTTTTGTTTTGTGCCACTTTCATGCCCACCTTGACCACGGTGAGAGGTACTGAGCGATGATAGCGCACAGAGGGCTTCCCGAAGCACCTGTGGATGAACTGTGCTGAGCTGAGGAGAATTTTAATTAGTGTTTCTTTTTGATATTTCTGGTCCTGTCTATGTAAATCTGTCTGTTGAATCACACTGAGATCTCTCTATGGTGACAGTGAACTCTGAGCTTGTGAGCACAAGATGTAAAGAGACACACAGCAAAGCCCAAATCAGTTGTTTGGTGTCGGGTTTTTTTCCCAGCTCTCTGGTAAGAGACAGATAAGCCCTATTTTGCCGTGTCACGGTGGGGTAGGAGGGCCTGGTCACAGAAAGTAGGAACTGTGCAGTTTCTGTCTGGCAGGAACGCTTCCAACATGTCCCCTGGAAGGTCCACTGGGGAGAAGAGCTGATTCTGTCCCAAAAAATAAGTCGCATTATTTGATCTTATCTTAAAAAAAAAATACATATTTTTAAAGTCTAGTTCTGTGGTACTCAGCTGCTCGGTAAATTCTGTCATCTTACCCATTTATATGCATCATGTAAGCTTAAAAAAAAGTTCTTACCCTGCCACTGCAGCCGTTAGAGGCGGCACGCCAGCAGAAAGCGTGCAAGCTCTTTGTCTCGTAGAAATGAGTTGCAGTACTTGGAGGACACGACTGAGGCATCTACCCATGCAGAGATACACTGTCCCCTTTCTCTTTTTCCTCCGTCTTTTCTCTTCACCTTCGGTTCAATCCTGAGCTCTCTTTTGCTCGAGCAGTAGGCTCCGACCCAGTGACTTCCCAACTCGGTAGCATGGGTGGTGACGGTGCCTTCATGTGAGGAGCTGCAAAGCCCTGAGACGAGCCCTTCCTCAGGGTTATGCATGACGTCTGCATTTGTTTCTAACTACAAATCCAGGAGATCTCTGTTGTGATCCTCTGGGGCCTTAACCTGCTTTCTTTTAAAATTTGACTTTCAACCTCAGCTCATATTTTTGCTCATTACTAACATGATTATGGCTGTTTCCTCCTTTTATCTAATCTATTTCTGTCCCCTGGAGTAGTCTTTCAGTATAGTTTGTAATGAACCAAAAAAAAAGGCTTTGTTCACATCGTGAACTCCTGTACAACCAGTACATTTCCAGTGCAGGGATGTCCAGCCCAGCTCTCCAGGTCATGTGTGGTACAGGAGGAGCAGCTATGAAACATGGATACCTGGTTTAATTGACAAGATCAATCCTCTGCTTCAATCTAGCATTGCATTTTATTCCAAAAGTATTATCCAGATTTCTATACCATGCAAAAAAACTTCCACTTGCAGAAACTAGATTGTATGTATGTATATTTTTCTAAATATAATGACTATTTTGTATGAACTACTAGTAACCCCATCAGATAATTTTTCTGTGGTGGCCTGTGGCACAGGTGTTTTGCTTGAGTAGTGATGTAAGTACAGTGATGGATAACATCAAAACATTATCCACCATTTAGGAAGTTACCTGGGAAAGCTTTGTTGTGAGGATGGGACAATGAGGATAGGCATCTATATTATACATGTCAGCCCCTTCAGGATGGGGGGGTCCACGTGCTGGTACAAGGCAAATAGCACAGTTACTGCATTCAGAATTCAAAGCCAGTTGGCCCAGTGTTCCTAGAATTGTATGGGATCTAATTCTTCTCCCTTGTACTTATTTTAAAAGCATGGTAAGGAAATCTACCCTTTATCCAAACCCAGGAAATACTAACTAGGAGTCAAAGGCAGCTATGGGTTGCCCTGACCATACTACGGGACACAGGTTCTCCACATGCAAACAGCTTTTGCAGCACATTGTCCAAGGAATCTGGGCAAGACATGTGGATGTTCTCCACATGTTGGTCACCTGGATGGCAGCTGCCATACCCAGGCCTTGTTCTTGTCTGTTAGCATACGTGGTACGTCAAACATTTGCTGCAGTATATTTGGCATTTTTTTGCAAATTCCCCCATATATCTTACAATTCAACATTTCCATTGGCTGGATGTTCACTGTAAACACATTAATCATCCTGAATTCTTCACAGATCCCATTGCAGGATATACACTATTCTGTAGGATTAATGCATGTTCAGATGCAGAAGTGAAAAAACATAAGAACATTTAACTTTGATTAATTGAACTGTATTAATTTAACAGATGGTGTGTTCTGACACTCACCAGGCTTAGGTTTAGATTTGTGATACTTTAAAGAGGGATCACTGCCTCCATTTTGATATGAATTTTAATCTTTACACAGTCTACAGATGTTCAACTTGGCTTTTTTTTTTCATTTTATTTTGTCTTCAACTTATTGTTGATAGGAACAAATGTGGCCCTGGGTCCTGCAGAGGTTTGACACTACTGTCTTCTAAATGTGTATCTTTGGTAAAAAACCATTATCTCACTGTATGCAAGTAGATCTGGATTTTTAAGTATCGGTACAGAAGGATTTAGCACCAAATCTCCTTTCTACTTGTAAAATATTAATTAGTATAGGAAACCCTTATTTCTGATGATCTGTGCAGCATTACAAAAAAATGAGCCAATTTTATTTATTTAAGTCTATCTCTCCTGCTTTTCCCTTTGCTGTAGCATCATCTAGTAACTATAATTATAGGCTGTTAGGACTGTGCTGATACAGCCTGAAACTTGCCAAAACACTTCCAATCTCCATCTCTGCTTGTCAGAAAAGACGTCTCCAAAATTGGCACTTTGTTATTTACCTGTAATCACTCTTATCCTGAGCACCCTTGAGAATCCAAGGCTCATAAGATGGCAGGTTCCTAACATGTTTACCATCCACCTTCGAATAACAGATTCATTAGCCACTTGTATATATTTGATAGGAAAACAAAGTAATGAAGTAATGGTGTCGATAGGGAGAATGTAAGGATAAAGTAATAGACTTGCTTAAAACCACAGATTTGCAGTAAAGAACAATGTTATACAATGGAAAAATGCATCAGGGACCCTCTTGAGCTAGTACTTTTAAGCCTCTTAAAAAGTGCCTGGGCTTACTGTGCGTGACCTTGTGGCTCCTTCACGTTCCCCCTGCTTGAGGGGCCAGTGGGACCTGCTCCTTCGGCTGCCCGGGATGGCACGTCTCAGCCATGGTTGCTTGCCCTCTGCCTCTTACCTTGCTCATCCTGTCTGGCTGGGGCACCTGGTGACAGTCTGCTAACACCCTCTTCTCATGGAGAAACATCTGTCATCCCCTTTAATGAGTTCATTGCTGGTTTTAGGCTCCAGGCTGCTTCCCCTTTCTTTTCAGCCTCTTAAAACCCAGCAGCAGTACTCAATGCCTCTCATGATATATCAAGTTATAAGCAGTACTAGCTTCTTTCAAGATTTATGACATTTAGCTTGCTTTGAGCTCTTCACAGAATTTACAAATGACACCTAAACACAACAAAAGACTGATTTGTGAGCTGGGTTGTGCAATGCTTTACACATGCTTTTTTGTATTTAGGAGAACGCTTCAGGGCCCCCTCCTATAAGTTAGTCTTACAGGGTTGTACAGATCCTGGCGCAGGCAGGAAAGCTGCTGAAATTTCGACTACCCCTGGCCCCAAAGCTGCTTCGTAACTAGGAGTGGTTTCCCAAGCACAGCTTCCAAGGACCAACCCTGAAGTCAAGGATAGCCAAACGTTACCTCTAAAGCAGCACACGGCTTGCAGACCGCTTGGGCGCAGCACCATGCAAGACAGCAGCTAACGCCGCTTCTGAATTTCAACCCATGTTTATTTTGCAACTTATGTCCTGAAATGAATATATCCAACAGAGAGGGTGTTCACCTGTTTTAGTGTGCGTTACTTTGGAAGGCACGTTGCAAAACTAAAAGCATTACCCTTTTAAGCTGGAATTACAGCGGGGCAATGGGACTTCAGTATATTACCATAGGCTAAATTCATAGAATAGGATAGAAAATAAATACATATATTAAGTACTCAACTTTAGAATTTGGTGATTTCTTCTGGTTATCTTCAAAGGTTGTAATCTTAAGACTTCAAACTCTCTAGACTTTCTGTATATAAATCCCATTAAGGAAGAAGGGGGAAAACCCCAATGTGGCAACACTGGTAGGAACAGAGGAAAAAAACCTCAACGGAGGAAAGGCAGAAAAGAAAATGGACAGAGCTTAGCTCTTGTCAGAACTGGAGTTATCTGAGGCAGGCCTCATGTAAGTGAGAAATGGATCTCCCTGTAGGATTACTCAAAATTATTAGGATTAATTATCTGAAATGAGTAAGAAATTGTTGTGTGGTGAAAATTCAGAGTTGGGTACCTAGTGGCTTAAAATTTTAGGCAAGGAAGGCAAGAATGATCCTGACAATAGTCAGGAAGACCATAATAGAAATAATTTTGGGATTTTGTGCATTTTTCGCTAGGGAAGACAGAAACAGGAGCTAATAGTTCAGATAACTCTATCGGATAAGCTTGGGAATTTTGTCATTTCTTAGCTAAACTCCTCCCATGCAGATAGCTAAATCATTCTGCATCAGTGCCAAAATCTGACAGCACCACATTGCTGTCCCTATTTTAAAATGCATCCCTCGCAGGATGCTAGACTGACAGGGATGCTGTGAAGGCACTGTAAGGGGGAAAAATGAAACTAGAAGGACAAAATGCAACTCTACAAATATGCTAGCTCGCATTATACACTTGCTCGAGCTAAAAAAAAAGTACATTTGAACCACATCAGTGTGGTTTTATTTTTTACAGGGACACATCTAAGGTATTTTAAAATTTTTTTTATGTTTTGAAGGATCCAAATCACTTGTTCGGTCGGTGCCCTTTGTGCCAAAAGTGACCATACATCACCAGGTGATGCAGGACAGGACGAAGCAGCCTTAGCCGCATGTAGGTGTTCTCTTGTCAGGGCTCTCCAGTGACCCTGCTCAAAGCAGCACCGGGGAAAGCTGGGAGCTCCCTAAGGCAGCTGAACCTTGGTTCGCTGCAGAAGATGGTGATAGAGTCCTACAGTTTGTTAGCTTGCTTTGGGCTTCTAAAGAACACGTCCTGTGTCCCCCGGATACGTGCATGCATCTTAACAAGGACTGCGCTAAGGGCCTATGGTTATACATCAGTTTCTCCATATTAGCCAGCTACATCAGGTCTTGACGTATGTCAGCTGTCAGTGCATTCAGCTGTTGGGTTGGGGGTTTTTTGTTAGTTTTGGGGGGTTGTGTTTTAGGGTGGTTTTCTTAAATCAGCAAAAAGCATGTTGAATGCTTCTGTCTCTATGCTCTGGCAGCACAGTTTTAAACCAGGGAGATTTTGTCATTACATCACTACACAAATACACAGTCTGAGCAGCTCTTTTAGAAGAGCTATCTTTTTGTGTCTGATATTTACATGACTTGGCTGTGTAAGCCCATAAAACTTCCAAAATACAGATATAAAACCCTCAATTACTTGGAGCCTGAGCCAAGTTCCTATTTGGGTAATTGCGTTCTGTCTATTTAAAATTCACACGTCAATTTTCAGTTTGATATTGATTCGACTCTTCTCTTTCTTCCACTAAACCATCTGTGCGCTTGTACATAGTTACTGCAGTTCATCTTCCAGGTAGCTGCATTTCCATCCCTGACACAGGGGTTGGACTAGAAATGCCCAGGCTGCCTCAGCATCCTCAGCAGCTGAAGTGGCTCCGGACCTGCGTGATGAAGCCAGCTCTGCTCCTGCTGCCACCCCGTCTGGGTATCAGCAGCTGCCCCTCTTCCTCGGCCGGGGAGGTCACCTCCACCTCTGCAAAGTGACCTGATCTCTGCCAGTTCCACCCCAGGAAACGGCTGAGTTTGGTTGTTTGTTTTTTTTTTTTTTACATCAAGCCCCTTTAGCAACATAGCTTGGAAAGAGCTTTGTGCATCAAACTAAATCCTGCGCCCTGCTATGTTGGCAACCATAGCTTATAAAATTCTGCTGTCCCAGCCTAAGCTGTGGTAGGTTGTATTGCCCCCATTACTCCTATTGAAAAGCTGTTCCAGACTCTCACTATTTTAGTGGTGCAGACTGACCCTGGAAGGCCTGAAATGGTAATCAGCTTGCTTGCTTTTGGACTGCCTCCACCTCTGCATTTTAATATTCCAGGAGAATACGCTTAACACAAATGTGAACTTTGCTGCAGAAGCAATGCATAGCTGAAAGGTCCCAGACAGTCTGGTGGAAAGGTCCCTGGATATTTGGCTGGGGAGGGGAAAAGGAAAGATATATTTTTCCCTTTTATCGTGAACTTTCCATGAAGTTGTCCAGTAAATGCCTTCCACCAGCTCCAGATAATTCATCACATGAAGGAGAAAAGTAAGATACAACATCTATTTCTTGCTGAATATGTTGCTGATGAACAGCTGCTGAAAGGCTCTGATGCACGATTACAAGAAGAGTCCTGGAGCCAACTGTAATTAATGTTCTTTTGATATGAGGGTAAATCCTCAGTAGCACAGTTTTATGCCAGCTTTCTTTTACTTGCATGCCTGTGATGCCCACTGGGTATGGGAGAGGAACCCTCCCATGTAAACTCTCTTGTATACTCTTCGTTTTTGTAATTAGTGTGAGTCAACAAGACTTGCAAGAAGCTGCTCGAGCCACTTGATGCATTGCTTTACTCTGTTTGTGCTGTTGCCACTTGGAGTCCTTTTTAAATAGAAGATAATTATCAGGAAAACAAATACAGTGACAAGCCATCACGCTGTGCCTCTGGTTACATTTGGCCACCTGAAAGCCGTATCCGTAGACTGTTTAACCAGCAAGATTTCCGCTTTCAAATGCGGTCACCTCCCCACTCTGCCTCTCCAACAGCTTTCCTTGCGTTGGATCGTGCCCTCAGTAGAGGTCTGTCTTCTTGAGCTACAGGGATAACCAGGCCCATGTTCTTAGATTAGATTAAAGCTAGCTGAGATGTATGATATAGTTAATAAGGATGTAATTCATCACAGGTAAACCTCATTGATGTTTAAAATTTGCCGCAAATCTTCTCTGTTAGCAGACTGTGTCTTGTAATACAGGTGCTGTAGCATTTAAAGCTTTGGGGGCATGTAATTTACTGGATTTTAAGCTGTATTTTTTTTTTTTTTAAGGTGTAAACCAAGGAGAGAAAACCACGCACCCCGTTCACTCAGATAAGAAATTTAGAAATGCAGTCCAAAAAAAAATCACCACATATATTATTTAAATAATAACAGGTATGACATTTTCAGTGTTCTCTTCTGTCTGATACCTATTTACCTTGCAATAAATCTTGGTTCTTAAATATTAACACTGGGTGTAAATACTGAAGATCTGCAGGCACTGAAAAAACTGCAAAAGCAAGATATCTAGTGACATTCAGAGCAAGCTGTCAAGTCTCCTTTCCAGGCCAGATATTTGTTACTCGCTTTTATAGCATTTGTAAAAATAAACAAGTAAATATCTGGATGAAAGGAACATGCAGTAAGATGAAAAAAAAAATTCAAAATCAGGTGACCCTGCTTGGGCAGGAGGGTTGGACTAGATGACCCACAGAGGTCCCTTCCAACCCCTACAATTCTGTGATTCTGTGAAAGGGAAGAAGGAACACAAAGCAGCTCAGATAAAACTGCTGGTAACAGCTTTAGCAGCCTGTTTGCTGAAGGAAGGTCTTCACCTGTGCTCTCAATAGCAGAGTTCAAAATCAGCATCACACCTCAGGACGTGTGGCAAAGCATTTCAAACAGTGTGAGGAATTGGGGCCAATTGTCTCTGTTCAAGCAGCTGAGATGGCATTTATTTGTATTTTCTTTAATTCTTGGATTACCCTGATCTATATACAACATACTACTGCTTCTATAGAATTAAAAATTTATTCAGAGGTTGCCTGTACTATCTTGAGGTGGTGGCCCTGCTGCAGCAGCTGCTCTGTGCTGGGATATTCTTTGTCTTGTTGTGAACAGACTAGACCTGGACAGAAAAATATCACAAGCTTTTTTTTTTTTCTTTTCCAGAAGAAAATGAAGTTGTGAATTGTCCCTGAACTTTTGTTTTGTTTAGTTGTGGTCCATTAAAACAAAACAGACCCAATTCATGGCTACAGAATAGTTCATTTAAGCCCACGCAAGTCAAGAAATATACCAAAGAAGAGAAAATACAAGTTAGATTATTGCGTGAACGTTGCTTTGGAGCAAGGTAAAAGTGTAGTTAACAATGGTATTGCTAACTATCTGAAGGCTCATTTTGTGCCTTTTGCTGTGAACAAAACCCTCGAAAGGCAATTCAAAAGCCTGATGTAGGAGACAATCATATCATAATTTCATCTGTAGGCTCATTTAATGGCTTGCAATGATTGTATGTATTTCCACAGTGATGAGGATGTTTGTGCAGCGGACACAGCCATCATAAACCCCAGGCTGGAAGTGGATTGCCTTCCAGTTCCAAAACTGTAACTTCTGTTTGCTGAGCTGGCAAGACGGATACCATTTTCAAAACCTGACCTGTCTTCAAAAATAGTTTAATGGCTGATGCGCACTGTTGGGAGCAGGAGTATGGTTCAGGAAAAAAAGAGAAAAGGAGGCATTTGGTGTCCCTGGCACACTGGATGAAATTCTGTAAGGTTTAATGAGAATATTTCTCTAGAGAAATATAAATAGAGGGCAATCTAAAATATTTAGTCTGCGAAGGAGCTAAGAAAAAAAGGAATGACTTATTTAACAACTAATTCTGGTTATTTCTGAGTATTCTAAAAACATGCCCAAAGATCCTTGAAAAGGACAGCATCAACGTGTTGAAAACATATGTTTTCAGTATGCTATGTCTGAAAACCTTTCAGAGACTGGATGCTTTTACATGGGTTGTAGTACTGTGGAAGATAGTTATTCTGAGCTTCCCCATAACACAAAGGCCATTGAAATGCAAACAAGCACCCAAAAATGATTTTATTTTTTATTCCAGACAAATTTGGATTGAAGCAAAAATGGTGCAAATATCTAAACCATGCCAGATGTTTCTGAACAACCCTAACCTAATGAGCACGAATAACTGCACTGATAGGTAAGCACAAACACACCTTGAAAAAATTCACTTTAATTTTCTTATTTTGGCAAGTAAAATACACTAAAGAAATCAGCGTGTGCTCATCCCTCACTTAAAGTTAGCATTCCGTTTATTAAAATGTGGCACCTTCTCTTCACAAAGCAGTCAGCTCTTTTCCTCCCATCTCCTTTTTTATGAAGGTCTGCTTTCACATATAGCTTTGAATTATTCCGTTTTTCCCCATCAGAGTGAAGGCAATGAAATACGTCAGAAAAATGACTGGAGCCCAACAGGTCCTAACAGAAGTTTTTTAGCTCTGCTATAGCAGTATAACTCAGGTACTGAATGAACCTGCTTTTTTTAAAGAAGATCTTTATTTTTATTAAAAGGAGGAGCAGAGGATCAGAAATCCCTTGATGTTGTCGGTGCTCAATCCCATTGAATAGACCCTACAGACTTCTCTAATTATTCACAAAACATGTTGAGCAGATGTCCACAAAATTAATAATCTGTTGTCTGCCAAAACCTACTTCTGTCAGGCAGTGTATCAGGTAAATAAAAAGAGAGGTTGAAAACATGAATAAAACATGAATAGAATAGCTTAGGGCATTTTGATCCTCATAAATTCAGAATCACCAATTGAATCTATAGAGGTGCAGAAGGTAGGGTAGGCTACCATATGAAAATATGTTGAAAGGAGTCAGCTTTGGAGGAAACACTCTCAACAAGTATTTCCTCATATTAGTGGCAGTATCGCCATGCCAAGTAACAGAAAACACTTCAGGGTATGGGATGGCAGCAGCTTTCACCATCTACCATGGGAGACGGAGAATCCAGACTTTTTGTGTCAGCCTGAGCCCTGCAAGTCACACAGGCCAGCATCTTGGCTTCTTAAATTTATCAGAAGTTGCAAATACCCATAAATCTTTCTATTCTGCCATTGGCAAGGATGTCCCTATATAATTTAGCCGTAGTTTGAGAATCCGATGAAAAATATTTTATCTCTTGCCCTTCCTACTAGGAACATGCTTGATGCTTTCCTAATTAAGGCAGGCTGTTCTATACCATTAAGATTATGAAAACCCAGTCCCTACCCTACAAAAAAGCTGAATGTGTATTTGGAAAATTTACAAATAGGAATACTATTCAAGAGGTGAATTTTATGTTTCAAAACAATCAGTCTTATGTTAGCATGTCTTGTTTTGAGATCACATTTTTAAAAACTATCTGTATGGCATCGTTTCAGGCAGATTGATATAGAATCAAGCCAAAGAAAACATCAATTATTTGAGAGGGACGGGGTTCCCAAAGACTTTGTATCAAGTTAAAGTGTGCTATCTGCTGTACTCTTTCATTGAAAAATTAAAAAACTTTATATACTACTTTAGGAACAGGTATTGCCCTACTTCCATACAAAATATTTTATCATGTTGGACAAGATGCACTAGTTTGCTGTTTTGAAGAGAAAGAACCCATAAAGTGGGACCATTAGCATGGATGGTAAATCTAAACACCAAGAAACATGAACAAATAATTTTGCATATGGAAAAGGTTGCCACATTAGTGGCAGAGGAAAAGATGGGAGGGCAGAATGATTTGAAAATTGTGATGAAAAGAAACGAATGGGTAGGTAGGTA
>Ga0181612_105743_pt1 | contig 18425 bp, 13 predicted proteins | sample HoacroProtozoa21_FD_119630 | JGI IMG/M metagenome (GOLD analysis project Ga0181612, IMG submission 119630) | Hoatzin crop microbial communities from Cojedes, Venezuel. Combined Assembly of Gp0051906, Gp0051904, Gp0051908
CTGCTTCCTCCATGCAGCATCCTGAACTCCACCATTTCATGGTCGCTGCAGCTAAGTTTAACCTTTAAAAGGTTTCACCTTTAAAAGCCCGTACAGCAGTGAGCAAAACAGCACAAATGGTCAGCGAGGAACTGATTTTTATGTGGTTAACATCTTTGGAAAGCAAAGCCTGTATGTTTGTAGGATCCTGTCCTCCTGACTGAGATTCCTAGGCATTATCACAGTAAAAATAATAATAGCACAGAAAATCAGCAAGGAACAAGTTTTGAGCTGGTTAACAGGAAGATATACCAAGATATTCAGCAGAAGAGTAGGCTTGTGTTTTTAGGCAAAACAGACATGCAAAACGGATTTACAACAACCACAGTGAACAGAATACCTAACCACTTTACTATTAATCTGAAATCTTGCAACAGGCTATAGTCCAACAGCTATTGATGGAAGTGAGTAAAAAATAAAATAATTGATAGTGAAAAACAAAAATAATTTATTCACTGACTAAGAAGGGGCAGCATCCCTTGGCTATTTATTTGTTATTCATCCCTTATTCAGCTCTGATGAAAATCATACATTTAAAAAATATACAGACTTCTTTCTGATGCTAGGATAGAAATTACTGAAGCATAGTTGTGGAAGGTGTGGAGACGTATTTCACTCCTTGTGTTTTTATTATAGCTGTTTTTATAAATTTGTTTTTGTTTTCTCATGATGACGAGAAAGACTTGATAAAATAATGACAGGTTTCATTAAAACAGTATGGCCATCTTTACTTCTGAGAAGATGAAAACAGCTCAGGTTGAGGAAGAAACCTTATAGAAAGCAGATCTGTGACAGCTGGGATCAGTATACTTACGTGTGTCTCTACATAAGTACATATATAATCTGTAGTCAGAAGGGTGTTTCTAATTGTACAGTTGCCAAATAGCTACTTGTCAATTTATTATTCATTTGACTTTGCAAATCTAAGGCATAAAAGTTGAAAAGGAGCTAAGTAGTCTTGTCCATCACCAATACATACTTTGCTAACTGCTGATGACATATTTGCCAACATTATTGATATTGATACTTGGGCAATATATAAATATTTCATTGTTCTCTGATGCATGAAATACTGCAATTTTAAGCTTCACGCTGCCAAAACTACTTTTTGGTCTTGTCATCACATTAGACATCAGATTGCTTTTTGACTTCTTGGCAAAGACGTGGTACAAAATTAGTAACAAACTCCATCGAGTTCAGGCTGCTTCAGTGAGGGTGTAGGGCCTCTGACAAGCAGGCAGAGACTGCCAAGATCCACTTAAATGGAAAGGAAAAATTACCTAAGAACATTTCTGAGTTGAGTTCGCATTATTTCATAACGTTTGTGTCAATCTCTTTCCCTTTTTCAATAACTGCTTGGAGGCATAGCTATTTTGCACACTATGTAGTTACTGACGTTTGTTGATGTGTGAAAGCTAGGAATGAATATTTGTTCTATAAAAATTCATCACTTCCATCCTTTTTAATTTAATTTCTCTGAAATTATAGTGTTTTAAATACAAAATGAAGGTGGCGTGGTACTGAAACTGTACCTTAGCTAGCAACTTTTGGATTCTTTCTGCGAGTAGTAGAGGAAGGGGAAGAACACATTAAAGACAAAGAAGGAATTGTGGAGGAAGAGCGAAAGATGAGGTGAAGAGAAAAGAGGATAAAGTCAAAGAGACCAGGTGTGAGTCCATTTCCTGTGGGTTTTCCTGGCACCTGAATGTTGCAGTGAGGGTACCCAGGACTCGCTGAACTCCGCACGAGCCCAGGGGTGCATGCTGTGGTGTGAAGGGGCAGTTGTTCTGTTTGCATTGACAGAGACAGTGTGAGATGAACTCTGGGGATCAGAGGAATGGAGAAAATCCTGTGCTCTGTTATCCTACCCTATTTTTAGTGACAAAGGAGTATTAATCAGGTGTATTATTTGTATGTTAAATTATACTTATATATCTAACATCTAATATTTATTCATATATGTAAATATAAGTGTCTAGACAATGTGTATGTAAACAACAATCATATCATCTTTGCTGGGAGTATCATGCGTAAAGGAGTGTGATTCCTTAAATGACTACATGAACAACCACCTCACTGTGCAGCAAAATGTGGTAGAAAGAAGAATCTAGACCAGCAAAATCTGCTGTCCTCAAAGCTGTTCATTTAGGAACATGCAGCTGTTGCTGAGAAAGCACAAGAGACAGAGTATGGAGATGGTAGGTGGAAAGAAGTTCCCGATTTTGAATGTTAACTTTCTTTGTTTTCTTCTTAGGGGATACGGCATTGGTGTAAGGCTCATTGATGATTTTTTAGCTCGTTCAGCTGTGAAAAAGTGCCGCAGTTATTCTGAAACTGCGGACATGATTGCACAGGTAAATAAGATTTACGTTCTCTAGAGCTTCATCAGCTTCAATGGTCTTAGCTTTTCCTTCCTCCTCTACCAGTTTGCTCCAGAACAGTTATCTATATTTTCTGCTGTATCATGACTGTCTTACAAAAAAACACTCATCTCCACAATCACACCCATGCTTCCATTGGATCAAATACAGCCTTTTCTGTATCTACAACTTCATATCAGCTAGTAGCTCACAGAGGCTGGCCTTGAGAGGACACATCAGTTTCTACCTCCGTAGCATAGTTCTACATCAGGCTGGGAAAAAAATAACATTCAAGAGAACACAAAAAATGTGATGTTTAAGGAGATAAGAATTTGGCGGATGGTCTTGATAAACCTGAAGCAATAAGTTTACCGCAAAGGGCTGTCAAAACCACAGAACTGGTTCACATGGGTATTAGTTTTATATCTCAGTAGAGGACAGAGAACACAAAATGGGATACCACCCGTGAGAGGCTGCCAACCACTGACCTAAACAGACCTTGAAGTCAATTGCTAAACTGAAATTAAAATTAATCTATTCCTAGTAGCAACAAAAAATGATCCAGTTTTAACAAACTTCAAATCATATATTCCCTCACTTTTTTTGTTTTTCTAGGACCATAAGCCTTAACCATCTCATACAGAGCTTAAACTTTGATATTCTTACTCTTGCCATCTGAATCTCCTCAGCATCTCCATAACTATCTTAGCTTTTTTTTAACCTTAAAATCGTAATATTAGGAATAAGCTGCAGGATTTTCTGCAAAAGGAAGACTCAACTGTAGCAGAGAAGAACTGTAAGAAAGGAAAATGAGAGGAACATTGTCCTCACTACCTACAAATCTAATAATAAAATCAAAAAGATAAAATCGGAGTGGGTACTTTTGTCTTCTTTGATGGAAATTTCCCTTTTATTGAGTAGTCTTTCACACTACTGTCAGACATGAAAGATCTAGGAGGAAATTTAGTGGCAACACATGGGTTTCTAAAGGTGTATTTTTGCTGCCATGAGCAAGTCAGATTTCCTGGGGAAGCTCAAAGAGAAATCCATGGGACATCCAGCCACTTTGGACTGCTGAGTCACTGTAAAGGAGGTGGTAGTTCATAGATATTGAGTTAGCTCAGACTAATACCTGGTCAGGTCATGGTGAATCATCCCTTTAATCTGTTATGATTTTCCACTATGAAGTATTGCTGTTGAAGATATGCCTGGCCTTTCCCAAAGGCAAAAATTAACTACCCTTCATAGCAAGGAACTGTTTGCTAGGTTGTCATTTGTTTTAAGAGGAGAGATTAGGGTGTCAGTTAATTGAACTGAGATTCATTTCCATTGGCTCATTTTGGGAGACAAAACTATGCCTGGCATACTGCTCAAGAACTACCAGCAGCATCAGCTAAGAGTGAGCATTATGTTGAACAGCTGACTGCAGAACCGGGAAACAGCAGGCTTCCTATACAGTGAACTAAGGCACCTATATATACAGGTTATACAAGAGTATCTTAGTTCAAAGTGTACGTGGTTGTTGTCAGGTGATGTGTGATCCTGCTCATATTAACCACGTCAGAAATACCTACATTACATCTGACTGAGATGGAAGAACAGAAGTTATGTTGTCATCCCAAAATGCTTGTCATAGAGGAGCTCATGGTTGCCACAAAATAGAGGAAGGACCTCTTTGGCTTTGCTGTTGCTGGCAGGGCTGTAAAGTGCACATGCACACAACACACGCATGCACCATGATCTGCTGAAGTTCAAAGCAGAAGCAAGTGATGTTACTAAAAGCCAGCCAGATCCTATTAGCTCAGAAAAGAGTGGAAACTAAATTTCCTACTGAAGTAAAGTGTATTGTGGAGTCTTAAATCAGGATGTTATATAACAAACTCCTTCTCTGGAGGAGCTGAGCCGGGGTAGAGGATGCACTGGAGATGGTGAGGGCAGCTGAATGCAAACCATGAGACAAACAACATTTCAATCAATGTATTAAAATACACTATCTCGTTAAAAGAATTATACCAGGCTGCAAAATCGTGGTTTTGTTCACTTTTATGTTCTTTTTCAGGTGGTATTTGTACTTTATTTTCTCTGGATTTTCATGTGTGTGCTAGATATCTGGTTTTCTGGGTCTTGTTCCTCATGGTTCCCTTCTTTACAAATGCTTTAATACAGTAGAACCATCATCCATAAGTACAGGGGATTTAACAACAAAATACAGTGAGAAGTTAACCATCAAAGTAAGGAAAAAGACACTATTTCTCTGCAGGCTGTAGTTAAAAAGACACTCACTGAGAGAAATAAAATTACTTGGAAAGATTGGAACAAACTTTAAAGCACACAGTCTCTTGAAAAGACTATTTTTAGCAAACTAAAAGAGGAGTTTTGTAGTAGGAGTATAACCTTTCTGAAGCAAGATGTAATACAGAAATTTTCACATTTCTTTGACGAAACATTATTTTTAGTAGTCTTCAAGTACATTTGTCTGAAGCACATACCAACAAAGCAGACGTGAAATGACCCAGCAAATAACTGCAAATGCGCTGATGAAGTTGTCGGTTCAGAATTACACAGCTGTTTACATGATCTCTTTAACTCTTCAGCAGTAGTGTTCTCAGGCAGGAGAAGGTACTTAATACTTCATGGCACTAACTCTTCTGAGGTAGAAATCTGTTTGAGGATGAGTGTGTAGAGAGAAACCAGTTAAAAGTTAAAGTGATTAAGGCAGTTAAGCAGTTGGAAGCAAACGTCCTTTAAAAATGGCTGTTATCCTGCAGTCCTCTGGAATACAAAGAAGTCTGTTAAATCAGGCCGTGGGTGTTCCCTGTGGAAATGGAAAGAGATGAGATGAAGCAAAGGAAAAAACATAAAATGAGGAGTACAAAGCGAGCTTGCTGCATTAAGAAATAAATACCAGAGGAAAGGTGGACCTAAGGCACAGATTGAGGGCTTAAAACTTCAACCACTGGCTCAGACTGCAAAACCTGGGATTTACTGCTAGCTTATACGGGACTGGAGAAGGGCCAACAAGTTCTGATGATGAGCCAAAGTGAGTCTTGCTGGACTGAGTTCCCATGTTGGTGCGGTGACTTCGCGTGGTTACAGTTGGGACTGAATAAAAAATGGTAAAACAGGCCATCTAAAAGTAGGCTTTCTGCTCACTGGCAAACTGGGATAAGAAAATGGAAACCAGTGGAGGAATGTATTAAGAACAAAGCTTGGTTGAAGAAGTAATGTCCAAGACTGGATTCAGAATTTGGATCTGAGTATAACCGAGGATTACTTTTGAAATGACGGTGATGATTTTGCTCTATTATCCTACAAAATCAAATTTTTACTTCAATTCCTCCTCACAAGACCTTGATAACTTTGATCTGATCGAAAGAGATGCAAAAAATAAACAGCTTCTGGTCTTAGATCTAATCCTAGAAGAACGTTACCTTCTGTAGCACAATGTCACCATGCCCCAGGAGGCGCCTGTGCGTGCTACAGGTGGGAGCAGCTGGGCCATGCCCTCTGGTCCACAGTGAGCTCTGCTGGCTCACAGGCTCTGTAGCTGTGTTAGTACCGTGCTGTGCCCAAGGATGTGTCCCTTGCTGAACAGCAGTGGCTGGAAAGATGGGCTTCATTGTGGAAGCTCAGTATCCTATGAATGCAGCAGAAGTATGTCTCTGCAGCTGCTGGTAGAAAGGACTTTGGGGACCACCAGCGCTAGGGTAATCCAACCGTGTCACCCCCAGGCCCAGAGCTGTAGGACAAGAGATGTGATTCCCCTTCCCATGGGAGGTCCTGCCACACAGGGTCCCTGTATATTGACATGTGGCCAGTTTGGGAGTCTGGCAGAAGCTGGCAGAATTTACGAAGCTGGTAAATGTTGCTTTTCAGATCTCAGCAGTGAGAGGGAAATGCATACAGCAGGTTGCAGTGCTAAGTGGTAGACAGTGAACTGAAAAATTAAGTGCTGCACTGTAAAGAGTAAAGAAAAGTTTCTGAGTACAAGGAATCGGCAACAGATGGCAAGACCTTTAGAGCATCTAGCTCTTCCCAAACACTGTGGAAAAGTACTAAGAATGAAAAGTATGCTAGGAAAAATGTTATGTTGGCTGCCTTTCCCCTTCTAAGCAGGTTAATTCTGGACCTTTGTTAATCTTGTTATTATGTCATCTGAAATTATGGTTTCAATTTTTTTAACAGTCTGTGTTATCGCTCACTTTGCAACATTACTTAGGCATACAATGTTTTGTAGTAACAAATCCCCAGTAGTATATAAAGGGACAGAGAAGTTAGTGGCCTCCTAAATATTTCAGTAATTCTGGACTGTATTTAAGCACCATCAAAATCTTAATGAATTTTATTCTTGCTGCTTGAGAGAGATGGAATGCCGGTTGAGACTTTGAAAAATGGCGTTCGGACATTTCTGATTCGGACTGCATAGATTTCTTTTTTGGCATTAAGCAATATATAATCCCGTAGAGTTGCAAGTAACATTTTTAAAAGAGAAATTTTACTTTATATGGGTGTCATTTTGATGGTAAGCCTATGAACATGTCTAAATAGATATTATTTTTTCTTCCATTTCATACTGATAGAAATGAGACAGATTTATGGATGCAACTTTCAAAACTGCTCATCCATTTTACTTCCCTCTCTTTTGAAGTTACAAAGAAAGATTGAAAAGACCTTTGTTTTACCATCTGAGAACTTGTGTGTGGTAGTTTTAAAGGAATTGCTGTCCAGTCAGCCTGGTTTTAAAAAAAATGTTCATTTCTATTCATTGAATTATCTATCTGTGTACTTAAATTATTTTTTCTGCTGAGGATTTTGTACAGTTTTCACTTTATAGCTTTGCAATTGTGCCTTTATTTGGTGCTCCATTGCAAACCAGCTACTGGTTTCGCATAGTTTGCATGCCAGTCCTCTTTTACACAGGAAGTCGTAACAATAGAATTTGGACAGATTTGGCATACTGTAATGCAAAGTACAGCTGAAACTAAATTGAAAGCATGTGAGGGCCTAGCACGGTTAACTAGTTTTTGTTCTGGTAATAAAAAAGTTTGATGGAGCAGCAGATATGTAGCTGAAGAATAGTTACAAGAACTTATATTAGAAAACTGGGATCTCACAGAGGTGAAGAAATAGTAAACAGAGAGACAAAGCACAGAGAATTGAGCAGAAGTTTCTGTTTTATTTGTGCACTCATATTTTCATGGACATCAGAGCTTATGCAAAATCTAAATTTTCCAAGAGAAAATGCTGATTCTGCTGTTTGGTCTTTTTCCCAGTTTGTTTTGGGTGGTGTTGACAATAGTCTTCACCTCTTTCTGAGCTGCCATGGTAGCTGCTTTTAATTCAAGGACAGTGTTGATACAAACCAGTTTTTGCGATAGCTTCTTGAAGGGCAGGGTTAAATTTGCCAAAACCAGATTCCAGTTGAAAACATAGGGTCAAACTGGCTTTTATTTTTGTCTATTTTTATAGAAGTATTCCAGCATCCACATAGCAATTGCATGAAGTCACAGGCATTTTGGTAAGACAAAACAGCACAGCACAGCACTGGACATGAGGGTCAGTGAGAGGCTTGGGCTCCTACCAGGCAAGTGTTGCAGCACTAAGCCTTCAGCAGCTACTCTTGGAGGTGGAGACGCTCACAACATCTTTTACCTGTGAACACGAAGCAGGGTACAGATGAGGAGAGGAGAATGCACCATGGTGTTGCCCCTCCATGATAAAGGAGAAGGCCAGGCTGGGAAACAGTTCTGTTTCAGATGGTCCTGGCTGCTTAGGTGCAGAGCTTTGAGCTTTCTTCTGAGGAAAAAGAGGGTGCAAAAAGCCCAAAGTGGGTTCCCTCTGTCCTCCCACCTTTCCCTCTGCCAACTATGCTTTTGCCTCTGTATCCCAGCTCTGATGTCACAGTGGAGACCTCATCCTTACATCAACCCACTTGTTTCTCATATTCCTTGATCACTAACCTACTTAGTGTCCTTCTCTTTGCATCCCTACTTGCTTTGGTTTTCTGAAGTGGAAAGGTGGCTTTGGGAAGGGAAGTTTGTCTTCCAGCTGTTAGGTGGTGTCTCCTCTCCCCTTGCATGTAGCGGATAGGTAAGGTGGGGCTGGGCACTACGTGTTGGGGCATCTCTCATAAAGAAAGGGAAAAGCAGACAAATGGGAAGGGCAGTGTACCCTGGAGTTAGATAGCTGCCTTGCCAGGAGAGGAGCCCAGGAAGAAAAATGCATATGCACTAGACATGGTGTCAGACACGCCTGCTGTTGTGACTCATTTTGGCAGCGTTGCCTCTGTGCTTTCAGCGGCAGCAGGTACATTTAGGCGTACAACATGGTCTAAGTCTGCTGCAAAGTGGGTCAACTGGGATAAAAAACTTCAAAACATTTGCTTAAACACCACAAAGTATTCAAAATGCACAAAGAAAATTCTAAGCAGACAGTGGAATTAGCACTTGAATTTTATTTCAGAATAGAATAATGGTCTGTAAATGCAGATAGATCTTTTTTTTTTCCCCGCTAAAGATGTGCAGTATGAGAACAGCTGGGCAGAGTACCCTGGTTTGCTGATAAGAGCCTGATTCAAGCAGAGCAAAAATACCATTCTTTGCAGACTTAGGAAGATTGGCAGTAAAATGCTGCATAAAAGCCTACCCCGTCATCCCAGGGAAAGAAACTTGGCAGAAAATTTGTTCTCCTTTTATACAGTGTTTGCAAACATTCTGGACACCCTGTGTGAGAGCCACGTGGGGAATTCCAAGTGGGTGAGGCAAAGCCTAGGGTTCTGGGGTGAAACACATTTGTCAGAAACACTGATCGTGCAGTCGCCTCACCTGCATTGCCTGCCGGCTCTGCTTGCTCCAGGCACTACGTTTCCTAAGATATTCAGAAAAATGAAAGTCAGCCTGCTGCAATAATATTTTTTTTGTCTTAAAATGTGAAATTTCCTTCCAGGCTCTCTGTCATACACTGGCTGCAGGCCCAGTACAAACGATGTTACATAGCTCTGCAGGCTGCACCCAGTGCCCGAAACCCACTCAGAACAGGAGCTCTCAGTGGGAGAAGGTGACTCCAAGTACTCTACAGAGGCAAAGTATCAGTGCTGCACTTTCACTGTTGTAATAAAGCACTTACAGCAACTGACTATATTTCAAAATAGCATGTTATTTTTTAACAAGAAAACAAGAATGCTGAACCATCTGGTATTTTCAAGTTCTTGGTACCCTACACTTCAGCTGTAAGATTTGTCAAAAAAATTACTTGGCACCTCGTTGTCAATGGATGTCACTGCCCCATGTCTCAGGCAGATGCCTCGGGGACTGGAAGACCAGGGCTGATCATTGTGACCATCTGTGACATTTTAGGTGCAACAGGAGTCCAAAGATGCTGAGATGCCTGGAGTGACCACTGGTGCCTCAAAACAGTGATGTACCTGCAGATGGCCTGGAAGTGACCTGGAAGCAAAACCTTTACTTTTTGCAGGCTGTCAGAAAAGCCACGCACATCTTCTATTATTATATTCACAAATTTTAAGTGGTGTTACTTTATGATAGTCTCTTGATTTACATAGGATGAGCATACTATAGTGCCTTTTACATACGGTATAGTTAAAATCCTCTTGTAGAAGTCGTTATTCATCTCTTTCTGCTGTCAGCTCTTGATCTGGAGCCAGCAGCATTAGTAGAGCATGAACCTTAGGTGCCATGGAAGACTGCAGCCTTTTCACTGATGTAGGGAAATAATTTCGTTCCGTCCTTTTGGAGCAAGTTTGTAACTGGGAAGGAACGTGATGAATAAGAAAGAGGCCATTGTGTAAAAATATAGAGATGAAACCAGCCAGAAGTATTTTGTATTAGCAAGATGCAAAAAAGCTGAAAATGTATTTGATCTATGGTATTTCCCTTCTGTCTACAAAGTCCAGCATTGTCTCCCTTTCGTCAATGATTTCTTTCTGGCCTTCTTCAACTAGCCTGTGAATTGTGCTATAATACTGTTTGCTACTGCTGAAAGAGTAGAGCTGGGAAGCATCTTCCCATGCCTGAAAAGTTGGCATGGGAATCACTTCTGGTTCCTTGTTCTCGAAAAAGCACTTCAGGTTTCGCTCGCTCAGCTTGGTGGCGTACAGCTGGAAAATCTGCTCCAGCTGCTCCTTCTCCTTCTCCGTGTACACCCTCCAGAACTTCAGCTGCAGGTGGCTGACTTTCGACTGGCAGCTGGCACAGCAAGTGGTTAGCAGGGACAGAAGAGCTGTGGTGACTATCACACACCAGCCTAAAATCTGGGAAAACAAAAGAAATGAGTTTCAGGTTAAAAAGGCCGAAGTGAAAATGCTTCTTAAATCACGAGTGTCCGACAGAGCGACCACACTTTGTACGGCGGGACTGCCACTCCTCTTGGGACCCTACCACGGGCGTCTCATCCCAGTTTGCGTTCAGTGCCTGGCGTTAGTGTTAATGGGGCTTCTGTGTGGGGACCAAAGGGAAGCAGAAGACGTCAGGATTGAGGCTTCTCAATAGCGCTCATTTTGATGTCTCTTCCTCAGGAAGGCAAAATCTGGTTGGTTTTTGCAGTGGAAGGTAAAAGTCTCAAGAAAGGTTGGCTTATACCAGAGTCTGGCTACCTCCCCCTTCTGTTTTATAACACAGGGAACTGGGATAACAACAGCTGAAGAGACATGTCTGGTGCCACGGCAATGGCCATTCAGAGGCAGGTAGTCTTGAATCAGACCTCAACTACAAGACTGTATATGAGGAAAAATCAAAGAGAGGTCTAAATGATCAATCAAATAATGTTATGGCTGATTAGTGCTATGAAGAAAACAGAGCGGACCTGGGAGCAGGAGTAGTGTCTGGGTAATTTAGAGAGAAGATTGATGAGAGGTTATTGCAAAACTATAACAATCTGGCATGCAGTGGGTTGGAATTGCTCCCCGAATTCTGTCACACAAACGGAAGAGTGCATAGGGAGAATAAAATATCACAATCACTAGATGGTAAATGGTTTTCTGTCTCCTGAAAGTGTCAAATAAAATTGCCCTGCAAAAACTGGGATTAAGACACAATTCTGAATTGTGACAAACTACAGAAGCAAAAAGGGTAAGCAACTTTTGTCCCAGATCAGTCAACCTTTGAAACTGTGACCATTTTTAGATGTGTTGTTTGCAGACTTCTTTTTGACTTAAAAAAAACCAAACAACAACTAGAACTGTTCTACCATTAATTAACTAACAAAAATATGAAAGACAGTCTTAAATTTAAAAAGTTTTCCCCAAATTCTTTTACCAGGAGGTTCACTGAAACCTAGGCAATTCTTGTAAACTTTTTTTGACTTTGATGCATCAGCCTTTGTAGAAAAAATCATGCCAAAAGTGGTTTAAAAGTATCTTCTTATCCAATCTTGTGAGAATGCTGGGAGGAAAGGGCATGAGAAAGAAGAAATAGTGTGTGCATTGGCAGGTCCGCGTTGGCACTGGAGCCCATTTCATCTACACACTGATTACAAATAGTTACTGTATTTTCAGAGAACTTTGTTTTTTCTGAAATATGCTTGTCCAGCCTCATTCAGCCTTTTTTGTAGCAACTTCAGAGTTTGGCAAAATATGTTAGGAACATATTAAAGGACAGAGCTGCTCCAAGGATTAGAACAAGGGCAGAGGGTGGAAGAATGTACTTGAAATTGTTACTGTGGGATGTTCTGCTCTAAGCAAAGCAGAAGTGTGAACAGAATTTTTTCACGCCTGATGCCACTGGCCTAGCCAATAGTTTTACCCACCTACTCTACTGCAGTGTGTAACATATGGAACAAAATATACTTGTATTCAGACAGTGGAACAAATTTCAGTGTGGACCAAATCGTCTAAGTTTCAGAGACCCATACGAACTGGACCCGATTTCTCATGCTTTAATGATGATTATATGGAAAGCTGCCACCTTCCTCACGTGAACTCCTGCACTGATGTTAAAAAAATAAACACCAGTAAAAATCTGTATTTAGCTGAGGGAATACAGAAAGTTTCCTCAGGGAAATATGTGAAACTTGTGAGAAGCTTGACAAACAATTATTCGTAGGGACTGGTATGGAAGAAGAGCTTCACTTTCTTTTATTTTTCCAGACACTTTGTGCTGGCTGATGATTTCTATGGGTATTTGAGCAAGTGCTCTTTTTAGCAGCTTTTCACTTTCTTGCAGCTTGGAGAATGAACCCATGTATTCTCATGCTATAAAATGAGTCACTGAAGTTTCACTGGTTCCTATACATGCAACGTAAAGTCTTAGGCACTATTTGTAATTTCCTTCCAAGACTCTCAAATCAATTGCTCTGTCTGCAGTGCAGGATTTGTCTGCATTCCACTCCAATTTGCATGAGGACTTGAAAATAAAACCAGCTCTTGGGGAGGAAATGGCTCCATATGGAACCAATTGTCTGACAAAAACTTGCTGGCTCCACAGAGTGTTTTTCCTTCCTGCTGGCAATCATCTTTCCATCAATTTCTGTAGCCTTTTTTTTTCTTTGTTTTGATTTTGCATCTCTGAATTTTTGTGTGTTACAAGGCACTGAGTAGAACTGTGTCACACAAAGGTAGTAAAATGTAATATGATCTCAGCTTTGCATGTTCTGCTTGGTTTATTTCAGTGTTCCTGCCTTCCTCCAAGCAGGACAAAAACATGCTCTCGTTTGGCATCATGAACATGAGGAATGCAAACAGGAACATTTTATGTAAGCAGTCACAAATCTGTCACAAATCTTATTTTCCAGTATTTTTCTACTGTTAGTGACCTAAGATTTCATTAGAGTATCATGATGGTATAAAATAGGAGAGTGTGGTATGGATTTTTTAGTAGGACAGACCCCTGTAATGGGATGACATCTGTTAATTCAGCCTCCTAAATAATCCAGAAGTTTTTTCTCTTTAGAGCAATCTTCATTCGGGAAGAAAGCTTTAAGTTATCCTGTCGTCTTGATCCTGCCATCAGTGAGACCCCCCAGGACATGTGGCACAGCTGAAACTGAACTAAAAGGTGGATTGATTGTGTTTCGTGTGGCTGCATCATGCCAAAACTTTGTTTGTGTGAAACCAATGGTTTTATCTTAGCATCAGACATCAGGATCTTCCACAGATAAATCACAGCAGCAGTACAAACTGTATAATGCTCTTTATTTATTTTCCTTACCTGGGACTGTGCTTGAAGAGTCCGTTTCAGTTCGTCACTCTCTGAAAAGGGCATGGAGCTTTTGTCGCAGGCTACCTTGTGTAGCTCTTCAAAGCAATTCTCAGATTTGCTGTCGCAAAGTGCGTGTAAGTAGGCAGGATTTTCCAAGCCACTCATGGCACATTCGTAAAAAGTCCCGTTGAGCAAAGCCACAGAAAGCCACATCACTGGGGCCACCAGAGCATTTAGAGTGATTTGTCCGAAGACGTAAAAGAAACGGCAGGTATTCCCCCTGGGGAATATTTTTCTGGGATTCACACAGCAGCCTGTAAAGAGTTTCCAGGTCTTGCTGTTCAAGAAATATCCAATAACCAGCAAAACAAAAGCTGGAGAGAAGAGAAATACCAAACCGTACCTGAAGTTTTCATTGCTGCAGGGGCATCTGAAAGCAACAAGAGAAAACACACGTTCACCTCCCATTGTCAGCAGTGCCATAAAACTGTAACCGATAGCGGTTTTCTGGTTCATAAAGAATTTCAGGATTGTCTGGAAGCCATCCATGTTCGACACTCACTACAGAGGTAAAAATCAAGACACTTTTCTCTTCAGTCGTAGCAGCCTGTAGTGGTGTCGCAGGGGAGAGCTCTCCAGAGGAGGAGCAGCCTGCTGCTAGCCTGCCGGCGTGCACGCAGTCCAGATAACGCCGTGATGTCACTGTCTGGAGAAACGCGCTCGCAGGGCACCCCTCCACTCGCAGAGCAGATGTTGCACGTTTACAGTAACATTCATCAGTAGTGGAAGGAAAGCAAGCAATGCTCTGTATAGTCAAATAAGCTTGCAGTCTTGGCAGTCTTATTCTTGCTGGGTTGTTGGCTTTTTTGTGATTGCGGATGGAGATCAGAGTGAAAACACACACTCGCCAGTTGCAGGAGTTTTTGAGCTGTGGTTATCAGAGTTGCTGGCAATGTGGTGAAGGACCTAATGTAGATGCTAATGGTCCCAGGGGAGTGTGACACGACTGGAAGCAGACGAGTGGTAACAGTAAAAACACTTTGTATGTGGTTTTAAATGTAAGAACATCAAAGACAGAATAAGCAGCCTCCTGCTGTACTTCCCTGGAGCATCACATAGCTCCAAATTTGCGTCTCTGGCCCAAGCTGATCACAGAAGAGACAAATCCAGTTTGATTTCCAGTCTGTCTTGCCCTTCCCCCTATTTTCCTGGGGTAAAGCTGGTCTACAGGATGCTACATGCTAAAGTTTGCCCTCTGGTTTGCACACAACGGATTGAAGCAGCAGAGTTTCATCCTTTTGCAGGTTGCTTTCAAGATGTACCTTGGGGTCACCCCTAGTGTGAGCTGCAGTAGTGCCGCGGGAAATGAATTCTCCTTAATCCTGGACAAAAACCCACTAGTGGACTTTGTGGAGGAGCTGCCAGCAGAACGAGCATCGCTTTGCTACTGTAACCTCCTCTGCGGGGTGATTCGGGGTGCCTTGGAAATGGTAAGGAAGCGCGCGCCTGTTTTCTTGGTTCTTTGTAATACGGAGAGGCACAGGAAAGAAAAAACACTTGCTCAGGTACACGAAGGAAATTCAGTAGTGTTTAATCTGTCTCTCAGATTAAATGTCTGTGTCTAAATAAAAGAGGGCCAGACGGATCCTGGATCCTGAGGCAGATTGGCTCACCTCTGCACCGTCCCCGCTTGGCTCTGCAGTGGCTGACTCGGGTGCAGGAGCCGGGTGGGACTGGGGAGCCAGCTGCCACGTAATGTGGAGAGCTGGGGGGGCACACTGAGCTTCTCCACGACTCCCTGAGCCCATCGTTCTTTCCCGCGTATGTGTAACCAGTAACAGTCATCCCTGGTTCTTTACAAATATGTGAAGATAAATAAAATTCTCAGGTTACCGCAGCACCTGCTGAAGGGGAGAACAAAGTGTGGATGAGTATCATGTTAAAACCAAAGCATCAGAAGTGTCTCAGATAGCATGCCAATTTTTGTTCTTAAATTTAGAACTTTTACAAAACAATAGACAAAGGGCATCATCTGAAAGTCACTGAGTTATAGAGCTTCTGTCATGTTGACTGCAAGATAACTTTTGGGCTGCTTTACATTTCTGTCAATATCTAATTTGTCATATATCTTACGTTTCAAGAAAACAGAAGCCGTACAAGTATGTGTGTATGTGAGTCTCAAAATTATAGTATCTGACATAAGACTAATGAACAAAAGCATTATGTCATACGTATTAGTATGTGACCAGGTGGAAGAATGCAAAGCACTGGAATGAAGGATAATGTATTATACAATCCCAGTGTATATATACTTCCTTTTTATTAACTTAGTTGGGAAAGATATTTTAAAACAATCTAGAAATCTGTTCCTTATGAAACCTGAGAAAGGGGGTCCCCTTGTGATAAAAGAGAGAGAAAAAGCTCTTCATACTGGAAGAAGGGTGAAAACTGGGCATTTCTTTGCTTTACTGATCAGACCCGATTCTTTGCAGGTTCACTTAGCCGCAGAAGTTACCTTCCTCCAGGACAGGCTGAAGGGTGATGCTGTGACAGAAATAGGAATTACGTTTTTAAGGAAGGCTGAAAACAGGAAGCACAAAAGAAATAAATGAAAGACAAATTGTGAGAAACCCTTGCTGAGGGATATTTTGTGCCTTTTGTTTCTGAAGAAGACATGCAGGGTCAAAATGGCTTCCCAGAGCCAGCTGCACCAGTCGTACATTTGAAAGATGAAGAAAGCCGGGCAGCAAACAGGAGGGACAGAGCAGGGGGAGAGCAATGTTAATCATCATGACGCAGATATCAGCATAAAAGATGAAAATGGCCTGCCCTTCCTTCTCACATAACTGTGCTCTTCAGCTCAATGAAATTTTTATCTTAGTATTTAGTGCACGCTGGATGCAAAATATTCATTCCGACACCAATTGTTTTAAGCTAAACATGACCACCTCTTCCCTTTCTGTTTGTTGGTAATGTTTCAAAGCATGGTTGCTAAGAGGTGCTTTATTTCCCTGGCTGTCTGTGGTTAGGAATAATGAATTCATTCACTGTGACTGCTGTACGCAGCATCTTGCTGTCAGGTGCCTGTTTGATGCATAGTGGTTTGCCATTCTTTGTCCTCCGCACCAGACATCCTGCTCCCTTTGAAACCAGAGAGGGATGCGACTTCAGTGATGGCAGGAGCCAGTCCCTGATGGCTCTTTCAGGCCCCAAATGCAGTTTTGCTGGCATGCCTGTTCATCCCTGTGTGTACGTCAGGCTGCAGTGCTCTGATGACGACAGCAGTGCTTGTGTTGCTTCACGCTGTGGGCCTTTTCATGTCAGTCTTCTCTTCAAGAGCAATGATCTTGTGACCAAACTGAACAAAGCATGGTGTATTTAATGTATAGTCACGGTGGATCTGTACTTCACCTTGGGAAACTTCAATAAAAATTCAGAAATTGCCACACAAACAGTTTGCTAATCATTGTGTCTGTCCTTACCTGACCTTCATCACTGGCCATTGATCATCTGCCACTTGGCAGTGGAGTTCTATCACCACAACAGGACTTTGAAGTAGAGAAATAGCAGCCTCGCAGAGCCCTGGGTTATAGGGAAGGTTTGCTGTTGTCCAGTGTAATGCAAGATGCCTGGGTAAGGGTTGGACAAAAACCCAGGTCCCAAATCCTAGTGATGCAGTCTACCCACAAACCCAGGTCACCTTCTTCTCACCACAGCACTCCTTTTAAACTGAAATATAAACCCTCAATTCAATTTAGAGAAGCTCAGAATTAACTCCAACTTTGTCACTGTGGTTTGTACCCTCATCTGCTGTTTTTCCCTCAGTCTATTTAACCCACAATCCTGCTGACTGAGGGGCACCTCTTACCTTGGGGACAGCAGGGTTCACTCCCACCAGAGCTGTACAACCCTCCCAATAATCTTTCTTTGTTTGTCTTAACAGTGATGTGCAGTTGTACAGTTGTGGTGTAGTGTGATGGAGCTTTAAGAGAACAGTTTTGTACAGAAAAAAACCTAACCTGTTCATTACCCAGCCTTGGGCTGAGCCCACAGTACTGTTACCTGCTAGGGTCATGAGTTACAACACGTAACAACGTGTTACAACCAGTAACAAGTTTCTTTTTTTCTTTTTTTAAATCATGGCTGAAAGGTCATGTGGAGTCAGCCTGATTTCACTACCTGTGCAGCAGCCCTTGGAGGGATTTTTCTTGGTTATGCCCAGCTGGCTGAGATGGACATGTGGCAACTTTGGCTGACCACAAGAAGGTTCTTTACAAGGCAATGGCCATTCTTTCTTCCTATCAACCACATATTCTTCTATTCTTATTTGTATTTTCAAAGAGAATAACCTATACTGTCCTTTTGTGAGATACAGTTCTCTTACTTAAACCCCTATTGCATTGGACTTGCATGCAGGTGTGTATACATACACATTCCTATGGTAACATTTTCTGTCGAGGTCTGGACCAGCTAAAAAGCATCTGTCATCATATTGCAGTGACACGTATGCTGATCCCTGTGTATTCCAGGCCTGTTAAAGAGTTTCTGCCTGCAGGCATCAGCTAGCAAAGTCAGGGCTGGATATTACAACATTTTTAAAGCAAGGACTGTTAGTGTCATCCCGGGGCCTTTGCAGTCTTGCCACACTGGCTTTGGTGTGGCCAAGTCTTCCTTCCCTTGCTTCAGTGCCAAACATTTGCAGTGATGCTCCATGTAGGCCATCAAAGCTGTGTCTTTAGGTTTCAGTATTTTAGAATAAACAGCCTGAGGAAATCTTTACTTCTATTTGTACATGGTAAGTTTTGGAGGCTAAGTTTTAGATTGGATATTAGGAAAAATATCTTTATTGAAAGAGTGGTCAGGCATTGGAACA
>Ga0181612_102211_pt1 | contig 18424 bp, 12 predicted proteins | sample HoacroProtozoa21_FD_119630 | JGI IMG/M metagenome (GOLD analysis project Ga0181612, IMG submission 119630) | Hoatzin crop microbial communities from Cojedes, Venezuel. Combined Assembly of Gp0051906, Gp0051904, Gp0051908
AGGGCACACCTTGCGTCTTCTGGGGCGACCTTTATGGTATTCCACACGACGAAATTGGTGCAGTCCCGTCACTAAAACTCCTGCTTAAAATCCGCGAACTTTACGCCCGTGGTCCACTTCATGATTATTTCGATCACGAGCATCTGGTCGGTTTCACGCGTGAAGGCGGCGAAGGAAACACAAAGTCCGGCATCGCGACCGTCATCTCTAACAGCAAGGGCGGTATCAAACGCATGTATATCGGCAAAGATTTCGCTGGCTCGACTTTTATTGACGTCATTCATGGCAACCGCCCAAATGTCGTTATAGACAATGACGGTTTCGGCGATTTCTCGGTGCCAAACGGCTCAGTCTCGGTTTATGTCAGCGAAATTGCTGCCAAGGAGCTCTTCTTCTCGGGCTACAGCTCTATCTAATAATTGCGCCGAATGATATAATTTACACAATGAAACGCGATATAAAGCAAATTTTTTCTGCGCACATCGAAAAGTTCGTCCCAGGCGGACAGGGTATTGCAACGCTCGAAAACGGCAAGAAGGCCTTTGTTTGGGGTGTTTTGCCGGGCGAAGATGTCGAGTTCGAGACCACCAAAAACAAGTCCAGCTACTGCGAGGGCGTCATTACGAAAGTCCTCAAAACCTCCGATAAGCGCATCCAGCCAAAAGACGAATGCTATCTCTCTACCAGCCCATGGCAGATTTTGGATTGGGATTTTGAGCTCAAGAGCAAGAGCGAGATCGTTAAAGAATGCTTCAAGCAGCAGCATCTAGACCTTGAGATTCTTCCATGCAAGACCGACGGCAAACAGTTCTATTATCGCAACAAAGTCGAATACGCTTTATATTACGACCATGACGACAAGCTAATTCATCTCGCTTTCCATATGCGTGGCAGTCACGGCAAAATTCCGATTTCTCAAAGCTCAATCGAGCGCCCAGAAATTTTTGCACGCGCCAGCGAAATCGTCGCGAAGCTCAACGCTGAGCATGATGAGGCTCGCAAATATCAATCACTTCTTTTACGTTGCAATCAGGCAGGCGAAGTTAGCGGAGACTTGTTCGTCAACGGCCAGCCGCATCCTCAAATGCTAACCCTCAAAGATACTTTGCTTGACCACGAATATAGCTACTCGCCAAATGGTTTCTTCCAGATTAATCTGCCAGTCTACGAGATGGCTTTGCAAGAAATCAAAGACCAAATCGGCGACGGAAAATTACTAGATCTTTATGCGGGCGTTGGCAGTATCGGTCTTTCCGTTGCGCATGACGGCCAAGAGCTAAAGCTCGTCGAAATTAACGGCGCCGCCGTTGAAGAAATGAAAAATAATGCCGCTGGCCGCAAAAATACCGAGTGTATCCTCGCGAAGTCCGAAGACGTCACGGATTATATTACGCCAGATTGCACTGTCATTTTGAACCCACCACGCGCCGGCTGCGACAAAAAACTCATCGAGAAGCTCATCGAGGTTCAGCCAGAAAAAATTATCTATCTAAGCTGCAACCCGATTACGCAGGCGCGCGACGTCGCTATGCTAGCCAAAGCATACAATTGTTCTGCCGCACAGCCTTATAATTTCTTCCCACGCACGCCACATATCGAGAACCTTATTATTCTAACCCGAAAATAATAATGCTAAACTAAATATATGAAGATCGCCATTTTAGGAGCGGGCGCCTATGGACGTGCCCTCGGAAAAATCGTCAGCAACAATGGCCACGACCTTGATTTTTACGACCCAAAAGTCTGCCCAGACGTTTCTTTGGAGCAGGCCACCAAAAACGCCGACGCAATTATTATCTGTATTCCATCAAACTTCTTGCCAAGCTTCCTCGAAGATTACCCGGCAGAGCTTAAAGCTTTACCAACCTTCCTCGCCAGCAAAGGCCTTGGCGATGTAAAGATTTTTAAAGATTTCACCAACTTCGCCGTTTTGTCTGGCCCAACCTTTGCGCAGGAAATCATGGACGGCAAGCAATCGATGCTTACTGCCACCAATCAGCTCGCCGTGGATATCTTCGCCAATCAGCAGATCGAAATTGAGGTTTGCCAGGACATGCAGGGCGTTGTGCTTTGCGGCTCGCTCAAGAACGCCTATGCAATCGGCGCTGGCTTTAATAGCGATAGCGAAAACGCCGTCGCGGCCTTACTCGTAAAGGCGCATGCCGAAATGAAGAACTATCTCTTAAATCATGGTGCCAACCCAGACACCGCCGAGCTCGCTTGCGGCATCGGCGACCTTATCCTAACCTGCAGCAGCGAAACCTCGCGCAACTACACTTGCGGTAAAAAGCTCCACTCCGGCCAAAACCTCGATGATATCCTTACCGAGCTTCAGACGGTCGAAGGCATTAATGCCTTGCACGAGCTCGAAGTCACTGAAGAATACCCAATTCTGCTGCATATCGCCAGACTGGCAGGGCTCAAAAGATAGAGCATAGAAAAGCGGCGCCAATAGCGGCACCGCTTTTTTGTTGATTATTTTCTACCCAGGAAATAGAGAATTGTATCGGCCAGGTACTCAGTACCCTCGCCATAGACAATCTCGTATCCCTGTTTCTGCTTCGGAGCAAGGAAGAGGATACGCACAAGCGCAACGAAATCTTCATCTGCCAGCTGGCTGCCGGTTTTGATTTCATATTCTCTTAATCTATCCGTCCATTCGATACTGCCAACAATCTCCGGGTCTGTCATCGGACGCAAATCGTCGCTCACGAGGTCATTCACAACGTTACGAGTTGCCACGACGACACCGTCTTCTTCCTTTTTCAGATAGAAGCGAGCTTTCTGCAGGTCTTTCTTTTGGCTTTCGAGCACTCTCAGATGAGCATCAACTGCCTTCAGATTAGCTTCCAGCTCAGCCTTTTCATCTTCGAGCATAGAAACTCTAGCAGCAAGCGAATCATAATCGTGCTGAAGTCTAACCAGCTTTTCGGCAGCAGCCCCAACCTCACTCTCGCAAAGCTCGATTTCTGACAGGATAGAATTGTACTTCTTCTCCTGATTGGCCCGGTTTTTACCAGAGCAAACTTCAAGCTTATTGAAAACCTCGGTTGCCCTACGACGGAGCTCGCTAATACGCTGCGGCAGACGCCAATCATGATTCTCGCGGCATCTCTCGATGCGAGTATCGAGCTGACTACAATCGGTCTCGGACTGACGCAGGCTTACAGCGATACGGCTCAGGCCGCTAGTGATAGCATCACGCTCGACCTTCCTGTTCTTGATTTCCAGCTCAATGTCAGCAAGCAGAGCATCTTCCTTCTCGAAAAGCTCCTGAAGCTCACGCTTGAACTGCTGTTCATGAATGCGAGACAGCACGGCCTGACCAAAGGTCTTATCAACCTTAGAAAGGTCAAATTCGCCGTCAGGATTTTCATAGTACTGTTCCATAATCTGGTCAGATGCACGCTCAGTCAGAAGATTGACGAGGCAGTCGATTTTCTCCTGCTTAGACATATCGGCATAATCACGACCACTCAAAATCCGGCTAACCATAGCGCTTTTAGAAGGATCCTCACGGCGGCGCAGATGCACTGTAACCATAGTCGGAGCCTCCTGGAACTCAGGGTTAGCAAACGGAGCAGTCATGGGTTTCTTGACCAAAGATTCGCCAATAGTCTGAACGTCGTTATCGTTAGTGTTTTCCAGCAGAGCATCTATCAACTCCTGCGACAGTTCCTTGCCAAACTTTTTGACGAAACGAGCAATCAGTGTGTCGAGGTCAACGCCATAATCCAGCATCAGCTTTCGAATACCAACACCGCCAGCAATTGCCTTGCGGATATCTTCTTAGGTCACTTCTCTGATGTTCTTCTTCGCGATTCTAGCTTTCATATAAAGTACCTCCTATAGTAGGAAAAATTTCGCGCCGCAGAAAAACCTTCGTTAGGTAGAAAATTTTAAAGAGCGCATGGGTATATTATATCACATTTTGTTAATAAGTAAAGGTAACGTTAGCTATATAGAGCTCCCTATCATTACATTTTTGGAACATATAGGAGTTACAAAAATGAGGTAGTAGACACAACTATAACAGATAGTAATATATAATTAACCTATGGAATTCGAAAAAGCCTATCGCTCACTCAATGACGCTCAACGCGCCGCCGTAGATTATATCGACGGTCCACTTCTTGTAATCGCCGGGCCCGGAACAGGGAAGACGCAACTTCTTTCCGTCCGTGTTGCTAATATTCTCAAACAAACCGATGCCAATCCAGAAAACATCCTCTGTCTAACCTTTACCGAAACTGGTGCCAGCAATATGCGTCATCGCCTCGCGGATTTTATCGGCCCAGAAGCTTATAAAGTCCAAATTCAGACCTATCACGCCTTTGGCTCCTATATCTTGCAGGAACACCGCCCAGATCTTAATGCTGCTATTGATGACCTCGAGCGCTTCACGCTCATTCGTCAGATTCAGGCCAGTATGGGCCCGACCGACATTTTGCGCCCAGATTATTTTACGCCACACATTATTAGTGCTATTTCGAATCTTAAATCCGCCGCGCTCACCCCAGAAGATTTGCGCAAAATCGTTAACCGCAACGAAATCGACAACGCTCTCATCTATTCCGCCATTTCAGACGAGCTACAGAAAACCAAAGGCGCACGCTATCCAAAATCCACCCAAATCTACACCCACATCCTCGAAGCGCTCAAAACCTTCGTCGATCGCCCAGATGCTCAAGAATACGTGCTAGGCAAAGTCGAATCGGTCGCTCGCATCTATTATCGCGAGCTCGCCGAAGCTCTACTCGCTGAAGAGCAGAGCGAAAAACCATCCAGCAAGCTCCCGGGCAAATGGCGCGACAAATTCTTTAAAAAGAACAAAAACAACGAGTACGTTTTTGGCGACGATATCGCTAACAAGAAACTCCTCAGCCTTGCGAATATCATGGAAAAATACCAAAAACATCTCGACGAGCAGGGCCTCTTTGATTACGACGACATGATCCTGACTGCCATCGACTTGCTCGAAAAAGACGATGAAATTCGCTACAATGCTCAAGAACGTTTCCAATACATTTTGCTCGACGAGTTCCAAGATACAAACGACGCACAAGCCAAGCTTGTCAGCCTCCTAACAGATAACCCAAGCAACGAAGGTCGCCCAAATATCATGGCGGTTGGCGACGACGATCAGGCAATCTATGGCTTCCAGGGCGCCAACACCTCAAATTTCTTCGATTTCGATAACAAATATCATCCGGAGCATATCTTCCTAACCAAGAACTACCGCTCCAGCGCGCCAATCCTAGATTTCGCGCATAACGTCATCGAGCTCAGCGAAGACCGCTTCTGCAAAGCCCCAAGCGTCAATATCGACAAACGCATTACCGCCGAAAATCCACCAGAAAAGACCGGCATCGAGCTACGCGCCTTCAAGGCCTACCAGAGCGAATACTCGTATGTCGCAAGCGAAATTCATCGCCTCATGAGCGAGGGCATTCCTGGCAATAAAATCTCCATCATCGCACCAAAGCATAAATACCTCGTTTCGATTCTGCCATATTTACATGCTATGCATATCCCAGTTTCTTATACGCGCCGCGAGAATATTCTTGAGGACTCACGAGTTAATGAACTCCTGAATTGTGCCAAGCTAGTACTTGCATTAGCGACCGGCGACACGCGCAAGGCCGACCCATTCTGCTTCCGTGCGCTCAGTATGCCATACTGGAAGTTTCAATCCCAAGACATCGTTAATCTTTTGCATGATGCTAAATCCACCCGTAGCAGCATTTTTGACACCATTTATGCAAGCCAAGGCGGTTCAGACAAAGAGCTTAACGTCAGCTCGCCGGAGCACTCGCAGTTCAAGGAATTCGCAGATTTCTACATGAAGCTCGCCGGCAAAGTTGCAGACTTCAGTGCTGAAGCTATTATTAATGAACTTTGCAAACTCGTCATTGAGGATAAGCAAGATTTGAGTCTCTACAGTATCTTAAATACTCTGCGCGAAACTATCAGCGCAAAGGCTTCGCACGGTAATCATAAGTTTAACCTAGCAGACTTCGTCAGATACATCGACGAATACAACGAAGCCGAGCTAGCCATTCTCGACAGCTCGCCATATAGCGAATCCGACTCTGCCGTTATTTTGCAAACCGTCCACAACTCCAAAGGCCTCGAGTATGAATATGTCTTCCTAATTGCCGCAGACAACAAGAACTGGTCCGATGCTGGCGGCAACCGTGATCTCATCAAATTACCACGCAACCTCGCCTTTGTTCGTCATACCGGAGATACTGCCGACGAAAAGATTCGCGTCTTCTTTGTTGCTATTACGCGTGCCAAATCTCATCTTTGCTTAACTTATAGTCTTTCGGATTTTGCCGGCCACGAAGCTGATCGCCTCAAGTTCCTTGATTTACGCGAAGACACCCATCCGACCACTGGGCAGAAGGCTCACTTTAGCAAAATCATACCGGAACCATTCAACGAGGAGTTAATTGGAGACAACGAGCCGCTCAAGCCGAGCACAATCGCGCCAGACATGTGGCTCGACCAATATGTCCCGAGCGACGAAGTCAAACGCAACCTCCTCAAGCCTTATGTCGAACATTATCGCATGACGCCAACCGGGCTCAATACCTTTATCGACCTCCGTTATTCCGGCCCAGAAGTCTTCCTCGAAAGATATATAATTGGCGCACCGAGCGAAAGTAGCTTTAGCGCAGACTACGGCACGCTTATTCACGAAACTATGGATGAGCTCAACAAAGAGCAGCTCAGTAACGAAGATGCTCTCAAACGTTTCCTCAAGAAAATCGAGGAAGTCGATGCCACTACAGAAGAGAAAGATGATCTCCGCAAGCGTGGCGAAGCTGAACTAAAGGCCTTCCTTGATGCTCGCGGCGATTATCTACGCAGCGTCAAAGCTGAATCCGAGCGCAACTTTAGTAGCGAAGGTATTATCCTAGGCGAAGTGCCACTCACTGGCAAGATTGACCGCATCGAAATCGACGAAGAGAATAAGACAATTACGGTCGCAGATTATAAGACTGGCACGCCGAAATCCAAGTGGGGTACCGCCGACAGTACTTTCATTTACAAGATTCAGCTCTATTTTTACAAATTCCTTATCGAAAATTGCCGCGCCTTCCAAAACTACAAGGTCACCAAGGGACGCATCGATTACATTCCAGCCGATTCTGACGGCGACATTGTACCACTAGAGCTCAACTTCAAAGATAGCGAAGCAGAACAGATCAAAAAGCTTATCCAAGTCGTTTACAAGCATATCAAGACGCTTGAATTTCCAGACACTACCGAAGCCAACAAGAGCAGTACGCCAACTAAGACATTCCTTGAACAGTTGCTGGCAGAGTAAACCACCAAAAATCGCCTCCAAAGAGGCGATTTTTATATCTAATCAATTACATACGCTTACGCTTAGATGCAACTGTCGCTACAATAGCCAAAATCGTAAGCACCGAACCACTTAACAGAAAAACATTCCTAACAGCATTATCGAGAGTATTTGCGTTTTTCGTCTCTTCAGGCTCTTCCTCGGTTTCTTCGTCTTCCGAATCGCCCCCCCGCAAACTCTGGCACCTCATCCTTTTTATACACTACAAATTTCGCGTCGCGTTCAGGAATTGAAAGAGCAGTAAGAGCTTGACCTTCCGTATCAACAATAACGTCTGGCACACATTTACTATCGTCATCATAATACTCAGGCTCACCTTCTACACTACAAGTAAACGTTGCGAGAACCTCATCATTATAAACGATCGCCGGCGTGTAATAATCGGAGAAGTTCTGCAAATTCACATCACTTCTAGAAATGCCATCGCGATATAGATGGAAACCAAATACATTACTTAAATCTACGTCGTCAGAAACAATATAATAATTCCTATAATCAACCGTATGTACATCAGGTCTTCGCATATACTTGTCAGCGCCGTCATCGTACTCCCCATCTCTATCAAACAAAAAACCTACGAGCTCATCTGCATGATTCTCAACTTCTACAATCACGTAACCGCTTTCGCTATTAACATTAGCAATTTCCATGCACGATTGAGTCTCAGCGCACGGATCTTCTTCCGCGCGAGCACTCAAACTACCCAATACGCCAATTGCTCCAGCAAAAGCCATAGCAGAAACGCCAAAAAATAACATCAACCGCTTCTTGGCAGCATCCTGTCTTCTTTTAGTCATACAAACCTCACTTAATTTACTATGTAATTATATAAAGCATAGGCGCAATAATCAATCATTTTGCTTGTGTTTTACTGAGCTTTAATAGGAATGATAAAATAAATCCGAATGCAAAAATCTTCCAAGCACCCCACCAAGAAACTCCTCACATTCAGGCACTTGAGTAAGCCTTGGCGCATAATCTGCAAGTGTGCATTAATCTTAATCGTCAGTATCATTAGCGGCTTTGGTCTGTTATTACTAGTCGCACAAATCCCGAAAGCCGCGATCCATCAAAACACCCTCGAATCGGCAAAATACTTTTTAAGCTTCGAAAGCGCAAAGCCGAATCTTATCGAACCGATGCATAATACAAAACGGGATTTTTACGCAGATAGCATCTGGCTATCCATTGCTTATGGCTATGACGGTAACCCAAAATCCGTCATCTCATCAAAATATGCCCATTCCGAAGACACCGGCGCAAGAGAAGATTTGCTCGCCCAGCTCCAAGACAAGCTCGATGCTAATACTGACTATTCGCGCTATTGGCACGGCCCAATCGTTTTCATACGGCCGCTTCTCGTATTTTTGAATATCAAACAAATCTATATTCTTAATACAATTATTATTTCGGCGCTTTTTCTGACAATAGTCGTCATACTAATTAAGCATAAAGAATACGCCGGAACAGGAATCTTTGTTGCGACCATGATTTCGATACTATTCTTCTTTGCTGGCACCTCTTTAGAGTACGCTCAAGCAATCGTTATAATGGAGATAACCACCATCGCCGCACTAAAACTCGCCTGGCAAAAGAAGAAGCGCAAACTCCCATATCTATTTTTCTTTACTGGCATCACAGTAAACTTCTTCGATTTCCTGACTACGGAAACATTAACATTAACCATCCCGCTACTACTCGTACTATGGCTACGCAGAAATCGCAAAATGAGCCTTACGCGTTTCGAAAAAATCTTACACCTAGCACTATTCTGGCTAGCAGGATACGTCTTAATGTGGCTAGCAAAATGGGTGATCGCCTACCTAGTCTTGGGCAAAGATACGCTTTATAGCCTCGGAGATCAAATGGGGCAGCGCAGTTTTATGTCAGAAGCAGGATTGAGTATCCCAGAAATACTAATCGCGTCACTAAAGCTAAACCTCGGCAGCCTTTTCCCATTCTGTCTAAACAAAACTTTGGCAATTATTTGTATAGTCGCACTCGCAATAATTGCAATCAAAAACATCAGCAGCATCAGACAAAAACTAAATCCAATTTGGCTCCTATCGGTCGCCACAATCGGTGCTATACCACTACTTCGCAACCTAATATTAGTCGAACACGGCTGGCGACATTTCTTCTTCACCTACAGAGCCTTCGGGGCGTTAGTCATGGCGGTGCTCATGATACTAATCGCCGCAATTACTAACAAAAGCAAAAGCGACCAAAAATCTTAATATGATATAATATGCTTAACAATAAACAGGAAACAAACATGCCAGCAAAAACAAACGCTACCGCAAGCCGCAAGGCGGTTTACGCTAAAAACAAGGTGCTAATTTCGCGTGTCACGGTTGATGGTATTATCCTTGCCGCTCTCGCAGTCATTCTCGCAATTGCCGCCTTCATTAGCTTCAATGCTTTCTTGGATGCAACCAAGCAAGATAACACCATTACAACTAGCACCACCTACGTAGATAGCACAGCCTACAACAATGCTAGCGAAACCGAAAAGATGATCCTACAAGAAATCGAAATGACTCGTGATGCTGTCGCTCAAGCTTCCGCCGATCAGTCCATCCAAGCCGCACTCCAAACCACCTTCATCCTTTCAATCCTATTCAGCAGCCTCTCGCTCGCAATTCTCGTGGCAGATTTCGTCTATATCAACCACGCCTCGATCCGCCTAGCACAAAAGAATTAGTAATGAAGGCACAAAAATACCCCGCATCTCTGCGGGGGGATTTTTTATTACCCGAACCAGAAATGGAAAAATATCATGAGCCTCTCAAAGAAACCATACCTCTCATGTTCTCCCGCAGGTTCTTGCTGCTTGGTTACCATGTATGGACCAGTAGGCGATCTTCCGACATGGCCACAATGCGGGCAGACATCCGATGATGTATGCATTAAAATACTGGACAGACATAAAAGAGCAATCGAAATCGTCATATAAACACCTCCTTCAAGAAATGACGAATCGCTTACTCTTATATTATGCCATAAATTATACAAACCACAAAAACGCCCCCTCTATGACGCAACAAACCGCCCCATCGAAAGATAGGGCGGTTTTCATTGGTCATTTTTAGCGACCGTCTTTGTGACGAGCGTGCTTGCGCTTCTCGCTATGCTTGTGATTATTGTTGCGGTTAAGTTTTGCAACCTTTACTTTCTTTGCCATAGGAGTATTATAACATCTGTTACTGTGGTTTAGACAAGCATAACTACGATGTTTTTGACTTTTGCTCAAAATATGTTACCATATCAGCAGAGAGGTTTCCACCTTTCTTTTCTATACAGGTCCCGACAGTTTGCGGGTAGCTCATTACGAAAGGGGAGTGAAACCAATGGGCTAAACAATCCTATTTCTGTCAGTAATTCATTGAAAGCATTTTTGATTTCATTTGCCTTGTTCTCATTTTCGGACCGCATCCCTGCGGTCCTTTTTATGTGCTAAAATAAATATATCGAGCTACACTTCGGTCCCTGGCTACGATTCATAAAATATCCGACGCTCAAGGTTCTTCAGAGAATTGCGTCAAAAATCATCTATAAACGCTAATCGCGAAGGATTTTTATGAATCAAAACTCTAACCCAAACAACTACTCCTACAATCAAGAACCACTTCATGAGCCCGTCGAAGTTGATGCTACTTTTTCACGCAATCTACTCGGACATTGTCGCCCAATCGCCTTCCGTACCCAATCTGGCAGAGAAGTGCAAATCACTGAAATTGGTCTTATTCATCCAAAATACGACGGACTCAAAACCACCTTCGCCTTTGACGTCACTGACGGCGCCACGGACTACCGCCTCACCCTCGATACCGAAAGTCTCAACTGGTACCTAGATTACGAAGGAGACCGCTATGTATAGTCTGCCGCTCAAGACCATGTACATCGACCTAAATTCCTGCTTCGCAACCATCGAGCAGCAAGCTCGCCCAATGCTACGTGGCCGCCCCGTCGGAGTTACTAATCGCCTCACACCCAACGCCTGCATTGTTGCCGCTAGCTATGAAGCCAAAGCGCTCGGCATCAAGGTCGGTATGCGCCGCATGGAAGCCGAAAGGATTTCTAAAGATGTTGTTTTTGTCGAGACCGAGCCAGACAAATACATCTTCGTCCATAAAAAGCTCCGCAAAATCATGGAAGATTATTCGCCAGACGTCACCATGAAATCTATTGACGAAGGCGTCCTCAATCTCGCGCTTAGCCCAGAGCACATCCAAAATACGCCAAATCCAGAATTGGTCGCCGAAATCAAATCGCGCCTCCGCAACGAAGTTGGCAACTACATGCGTTGCAATATTGGCATTTCTAGCAACCGTTTTCTCGCAAAGCTCGCCGCCGAACTTCACAAGCCAGATGGCTATGACGAAATCACACCAGAAAACCAGCGAGAAATTTTTAGCAAACTCAAACTCCAAGATCTCCCGGGCATCAATGTTCGCATGGAGGCCAGACTGAATGCTGTCGGAATTTATACACCGCTACAATTTCTTGACGCCGACGAAGAGACGCTCGTCAAAATGGTTTGCAAGAGCATCGATGGTCATAAATGGTACCAGCGGCTCCGCGGCCTCGAAGTCGACGATTGGATTAGCGATATCAAATCCATTGGTCGCCAATATGTCCTTGAATCGTGCCGCCTCACGCATGAGCAAATCGAATCTCGAGTTATTCATCTTGCCGAAGACGCCGGCCTTCGCCTCCGCAGCAAAGACCTCTACGCGCGCGGCGTCTATGTTTGGGCAGTAGATTACAACGATATTCCACTCCGCAAAAACATTCTTCTGCGCGAGCCAATCCATACCAATGCCGACATCATTCGTGTTGCGCGCGAACTTTTTAAATGTTTCCCAGCACCACTTCGCATCGTCGGTATTACGCTTTACAAAATCCAAGACAAACCCCAAGCTCAGCTGAGCCTCGAGCAAGACAGAATTGAGCACAACAATAAACTATGCCAAGCCACCGATGCAATCAACCATCGCTTCGGCGACCGCACGATTTTCTGCGCTGATTCCTTCGGTACCAATCAAGTCAAAGTCAAAATCCCGTTCGGCTCGACCAGATTTCTATAAAAATCGCCCCCAACGGGGCGATTATTCTAAAACGTCATCGTCCAAGGACTACCAGAACTGCCTACACCAGCGTCTTTGTAAATACCAGCTTTCAAGCGAATAATCGGACGAACGCCAAGCGTATTGGCCGTCGAAGACCGCGAAGAACCACCGGTACCGCCATAGACATAAAAACTCTCTACATATTTAATCTCGCTCTGGTTAGCATAGCCAATATAGTACCTATAAGTACTTCCACTCTGATTGCCAATAATCGCCCCAGAGTTAGCAGTATCGCTTTTCATGTCGGCTACATAACTTGCACTAATCGTTAATCCAGCGTTTTTAATCGTTTCAAAATCGTTCTCCGAGACTGCGCGCGTACTTGATGCAAAGTTGCCATCCTCAAAGGCATTCGCTATCGCCGCCTGGCTGGCACTATAGTACGAATAAGCTTTGTTATTAGCCGTATTAGCATTATCATCATCCTTGCCCCAAGTCAAAGACCCAGCTGTCGTGGCCGGGATAATATCGATTGTCCCGTCACTATTCTTGGCTAACACGCGCCAACTCTTCGTTGCGCTAGGATTCAAACTGCCATACACGGCATAGTTTGAATCTAGCGAAACACTCGTCGCACTCGGCGTATAGTAAATATACTGGCCCACACTCGCTACATCATATAGCAAAGATAGCTTCGTCATAGTAACCACACATTCACCATCGCTCGCAATATTATTCACAACAGTCAAAGACTGAGCACTTCTGGCACTCGTGCCAGTCGTCAAGCCGCTCAAACTATACCCCTCTGAACAACTCGCCTCACTTACGTAATAGCCAGTCTTTGGCGTAAGACTAAAAGCTGCGCTTTCACCTTCTTCCAAACTAAAGCTCGCTTGCGACAAGGTAGCGTTCGCTGCCGTAATTGCGACCATATACTTTTCGGGCACTATCGGTTCATATACCGACACAAAACTTGAATCCTGCGTAATCCGCGCATCTAATGATACGATAGCATCGTTTTCGTCCTTCCACCCACTAAACCTATAACCCTCTATCTCGGTAGCATTTGTCTCGTCAATATCAGAAAAACGCGTTCCATATCCTACAATAACCGTTTCACCATCTAACGAAACTGCTATTTTATCCATCAAAGCAAAGTCCGAATCAAATCCAAAAACATATTCACCGCTACCACCATCCGTAGCGCTTGCGAGCGGAGAAAGAGCCATAGCTGTCAGACCTGTGACTAGAACCATAAGACCACCCGCGACTTTGTTTTTCTTCTTTAAAACCAAAACCAGAGCTACAAGGCAGAGCATCGAAGCTGCAAAACCACAGAACGCAAACAGCACAGTATCTAAAGTCGTCGGTGCATCAATAGATACATCCCTGGCATCATCCTCGCCACTCACCTCATTATCCATGTCTCCGACCGTAACTGATTCACCCTCATCACCTCCACCATCAGAGCCACCAGGCACAGTATTACTTTCTTCGTCTTCAAGATAAGTAAAATTCAATGAAAAGTCTACGCTTAAAATCTGCACTCTCAAATCAAGACTCTCTACTGGATTCTCGTACTTCGCTTTAATAGCAAAAGCAATATCCTCCCCAGAAGCAAGCATTCTGCCAGAAAGATTATCATAATAATATGCAATATTCGGATTATTATTGTTATCTTCTATCGAATCGATCCGAAGAGACTTTTTACTGGTATTCTTAAGCTTTACTTCAAAATCCACCTCGTCATTCAAAGCATGCATTTCGATATTTGTATTAATGCGCGACCCGTTAATACTAGTCACCTCTCCAATAACGCCATTAGAGCTAGAGACAATCCTAGCCTCCGCGAGCTCAATAGCACCATTCTCCGCAAAGGTATCGCGCATCAAAAAGACTGCCACAAAGCATAGCAAGCCCAAACTCGCCAAAAACAAAAAATTGAACTTTTTGAATCTCTCTACAAAAACTCTCATTTCTAATATCAAATATAGCACAAGCATTTCCTATTGCGTCAAGCCGCTTGACAACACATCCACTCTCTGCGATAGCGGTAACACCAAAAAACCGCCCCGTAGGGCGACTATTCGAAGAAGTTAGGAACGATAATCCATAAACCTCGTCACAGTTACACCAAAGCAAGCAATTGCGAAGACTCCGAGGCTAAGCAAGCTAATTGAAATATCGCCAGTTTCTGGATTTTTCTCTTCCGACTCTTCAGCTGGTTCTTCCGGCTCAACATAATCATCTTCAAGAACGAACACAATATCATTTGCATCCATACAGTTATATCCAACGCTATAAGGATCGCGCTCCGTATCGTCCGCCAAAGCCTGACATTGCTCGTTCGTACCAGGATTACTCGTCGCTAGCCAATCTTCCAAGCCAAAGATCGTGTACTTCTCGCCACCAACCGTAATATCTGCAGTTTGACTATATCTACGTTCTGGATAATCTGGAGACATCACATTAAACTCTTCGTCTGTGTAATAAGTATTTGGACCATTTGTTAAATAAAAGCCCCACTTTTTATGTGCCGGAATAGTAATCTTAAAGGTCTTCGTCTCCACTGACAGCGACTCGTTTTCGGATGTAAATGCGGCATTATACCACCTAAACGCCTCCATAAAGCTATAAACCTTGCGAGTAGTATCACCACTATCCAAGAACGAATCTATTACAAAAATCGAGCTTTGGTTGCTATCACTCGTATCCTCTTCGTCCGCATCAAACAATTTATGATCAACAATCTTTACAATCGCCTCAGACGTCACGACACCTTCATTCTCAGCATCGAGCGGAGCAGAAGTAAGTGTTACGTTGTCATCGTAATAATAAATACCAACAATGTCGTTCGCATTCGTAATGCCATAAACCGGCCTTAACGAAACAGTAAGCGCTTTGTCGCCAGTCGAATCATGCAATACCGCCGAGTGCGTGTTTGTTAATTCCTCTTTGAACGTATCCCGTACCGCCTGAATAACATCTTCGCCATAAGTTTTTATATCGGTCGTGTCATAACTATGAACACCGGCAGCAAAGCTCGTCCCTATATTTAGCAATGCGCCGACCAACGCAAAGCCAGTAACAAAAATACTTTTACCTCTCATTTGTTTCCCAATTTTTATTTTGACCTTATTTAATCTAACTATACGCTTACGCTTTTACAATGTCAAGAATTAATTGCGCCAAATTCCACCACGCACAAAAGGATTAGTCATAACAGAACCATATATTCTAAATATTTCGAAACGTCATGAGCGAAGCGAGATTGAGAAATATTTAGAATATATGACTCTGTTATACTAATACTATGGATCGCGAAAACCTAACCATTATTGACGGCAAAAGCGTCTTTTATCGCGGCTACTATGCCATGGGCAATCTTTCACTCCCGGACGGCACGCCAACTGGCGGCGTCTATGGCTTCGCCGCAATGCTTATTGAAATTATTGAGAAACTACAGCCAGAATACATTGCAGTTGCGTGGGACAAGGCCAAAACCAACATCCGTCGCCGCCGTGAAATCTACCCAGAATACAAAGGCAACCGCAAGCCAGCTCCGCCAGATTTCTACGCTCAAATCCCATATCTCATGGAGCTTCTCGAGGCCTTCCATATTCCGCTCTACGAATTTGACGATTACGAAGCTGACGACATCATTGGCACCCTCGCGCGCAAAGCCCAGGCTGCAGGCAAGCGCGTCGAGATTATTTCTGGCGACCTCGATATGCTTCAAATTGTCGATAAAAATATCGAGATGTATCAGCTCAAGCGCGGTTTTTCCGATGTCGAAAAATTCGACATCCCAGCCGTCGAAGCTAAATATGGCCTCAAAAAATCTCAGTTCCTCGATCTAAAATCCATCAAAGGCGATAGCTCAGACAATATCCCGGGCGTGCCAGGCATCGGCGAAAAGGGCGCAGTCAAACTTTTGCAGCAATATGAGACCCTCGAAAATCTCTACGCTCACGTCGATGAAATCACTGGCGCCACCGGCAAGAAACTGGTTGAAGGTAAAGATTCCGCCTTCATGAGCAAGCAGCTTGCGTCTATTCAGTTCGATGCACCACTAGAATTTGATCCAAAGGCTAGCGAGCTTAAAGACTTCAATCCAGATGCAGTAGTTGCTGCGCTCAAAAAGCTTCAGTTCAATTCGCTACTCAGAAAATTCGCCAAGCTCTTCCCACAAGCAGATTTAAAGGTTGCACCAAAGCCAGATTTTAAAAAGAAGCCCGTTGTAAAAAATACAACATCTACAACAGAGGCGATTCCAACCAGTATCCTCCCGCCGCCAGTAGATATTGAGATAGAAATCCCAGAGAATATTTATCTTAGTCAGCATGTTAAGGAAGATATGCATGCCGACGAGGGTCTCGCTAAGGAGATTTTAAATGGCCGCCCATTCTGGGATCTCGGCCAAGTTGACTTCTTATTTAACCCACTTCAGAAAAAGCAAGCCCAAACCAATCTCTTCGAGGACATTGTTACTACCGAAGATTACATCGAGCAACGAAAGCAACTTGCCGCTATTCCTAGCCTCGAAAAAATTGCCACAGAATTCGACCTCCCACTCATTCCGGTTTTATACAAAACGGAGCAGGCCGGTCTCAAAATCGATACCGACCGCTTCGACGCACTGCGTGCAGAATTCAGCCAAGAAGAGCAGCGAATTAGTAAAGAAATTTACGAGCTCGTTGGCCATGAGTTTAACATTAACTCTCCGCTTCAGCTTTCACAGGTACTCTTTGAGGAGCTTCAACTCCCAACCAAGGGTATCAAAAAGACTCAACGCGCCTATTCGACCGGTCAAAAAGAATTAGACAAGCTTCGCGATCTCCATCCGATTATTAGCAAAATCGAACGCTTGCGCGAAGTGAGCAAACTTTTAAGTACCTATATCACGCCGCTTCCGGCTTTAGCAGACAAAAACAAGCGCATTCATAGTACCTTTACACAAGACGTCACCGCAACCGGCCGCTTGTCTAGCCTCAATCCGAATCTACAAAATATTCCAGTCCGCAGCGAAGATGGCAAGCGTATCCGTTATTGCTTCGTACCAGAGCAGGGCAAAACCTTTGTTGCCGCCGATTACGCCCAGTTCGAGCTGCGCCTTGCCGCCGAACTCGCAGGCGACGAAAATCTCATTAACGACTTTAACTCCGGCCTGGACATTCATATCAAGACCGCCAGTGATGCCTATGGCATTCCGCAAGATCAGGTCACCAAAGAGCAGCGCCGCGCCGCCAAAGTCATTAACTTCGGCATTATTTATGGCATGAGTGCCAAGAGCCTCGCCGACGGAACTGGTATGACTTTCTACCAAGCTAAAGACTTCATCGACAGATATATGCAACTTCGCGCGCCGATCGCAGATTACCTCAAGGCTCAGCTCGAGCACGGCCGCAAATTCGGCTATGTAGAAACTTTCTTTGGTCGCCGCCGCCCAACTCCAGACCTCGCTGCACCAAACTTCCTCATTCGCGCCGCTGCCGAACGCGCCGCCGCCAACATGCCAATTCAGGGCACAGAGGCAGACCTCATGAAACGTGCCATGATTACAGTAGATAAGGCTCTACCAGAGGGAGCAAAGCTAGTCCTGCAAATCCACGATTCCCTCATGGTCGAATGCGACGAAGCTCAGGCTGACGAAGTTGCAAAAATCCTCAAGGATAAGATGGAAAACGTCGCACCAGACTTCAAAGTCAAACTTGCAGTTGACGTCAAAACCGCCAACAACTGGGGCGAACTCTAATATTTAAAATGATATAATATCCTTAAGTTATTTAGGGAGTTATTATGAGCAAATTTGACGAACAATACCTAGACCTCTGCGAGCGCATTCTCAAAAACGGCGAACGCGTCGTCAATTACCAAAAAACCGACAAGCGCAAAAATTCCACAACCAAAAATAACTTATTTTTTTTTTTTTTTTTTCATCTCTATTCTATTCAGTGTCTTTTTCTTCGGAGCCGTC
>Ga0181612_164502_pt1 | contig 18424 bp, 12 predicted proteins | sample HoacroProtozoa21_FD_119630 | JGI IMG/M metagenome (GOLD analysis project Ga0181612, IMG submission 119630) | Hoatzin crop microbial communities from Cojedes, Venezuel. Combined Assembly of Gp0051906, Gp0051904, Gp0051908
AGCCTGCTGTAGGTGTCCCTGCTTCGGCAGGAGGCTTGGACTAGATGACCCACAGCGGTCCCTTCCAACCCCTACTATTCTGTGATTCTGTGATTCTGTGATTCTGTGATTTTTCTCAGTCTCAAAATAGCCAGCTAATAATCTCTGTAAGAGAAACAGAGTCCAAGAAGCAAAATGTCAAACTGTTTACAAGCATTCATTGCCAGATAATCAATAAAATGATCCAAACTGACAAACTCAGTTCAAATGGCCAAATCTTTCTGGACAAGTATTACACAAAGCATTTACAAAATCCGTTACATCTTCATTCCCCATATTCATGTCTTGGCTTTTTTTTTTTCTCCTCCCTTTCAGAAAGTGGTTTTGAAAGCGTAGTTCCAATAAAAGCACCATATTAAGATGTTCATCTTTAATTTCTGCTAATAGCAATTGAAACCTTAGCATGTGTACAAGTAATGTGTTTAATAAATTGTTAAATGATTGCCCTGTGTTCTACAGCAAAAAATTCTGGGAAGATGACCGAAATGAAAACAACCTGCATCCATACCTTTGATTTTTTTTGAAAATCAATTTTCAGTCAAAGACAATATTCCAGAAGACTTGACACAATCATGGCCACTGGGTGAGTAATTATACATAGAAAACACCTCCCATCAGAGCTCCTTTTCTGTTTTGATTTGCGGTGTTGGGTGGGGTGAGGGATAGAAAAGGGATTGACGATAGCAGGATTCCAGGAAAAGAGGAGGGATGAAGTTTTACAATTACTTTTCTGGGGATCTTTCCAGAAATCTGAAGAGGTTAATACTCATTATGACTAAGCTCCATCTTACCTTGCCTGTGCGAAGTTAAGCACGAGTGAAGATTTAGGAGAAAAAAATTCAAAAGGACGACAGGCTTCTCCTTCCACATGGATGTACGTACATGTAATAGCATACTACTGTACTCTAAAGTACAAGTGAAGGAGACTAGTACTGCATACTAATCTAGGCCAAAACAGTAAAGTTATACTCCTTCCTGAATTCAGTATTCGTATTGAAGTTTGGACTTCCTATCATATTCCAGTCTAAGAAAAAGGAAATTAAAATATTGCAAGAAGATACTTTAATCCATGGACAGAAAAGCAGGACTTTGCTTTTTCTTAGGAAAAGGATGCAAGACAGACATTTTTTTAGACTTCAAACTGACATTCCCTTGCTGAATTAATCCTAAATAAAAATTCTTAATCACATGTGAAATTTGCTAACAGCATATATCCTACCCATATTGATCCAGAAAGCTTGCAGACTCAACTAACAGCCTTAGGTTTTAAAAATTTATTGCAGGGTAAATAATACATTTACCACATGGTAAAAATAAGCTTATCAGGAAGTAATATGAGAGGCTTTTATCAGGGACACAGTAACTGATCATTCCTATAGCAGAAATTAAAAATAAGTACAAACCCCGAACAGAGACTGATTTTTGTTAATACTTGTTTTCAGTGCTGGGATTTTACTCTTTCTCGTTTATTCTAAAATTTCCAAGCAGCTTGTGGAAAAAAAAAAAGGATAGAAAACTTATTCCACCTCTACCAGTAGAATTCTAGAGAAAAGCGTTAACTCACATTTTTGTTGACTGGATGACTGCTGCTGCCAGACTGTTGCAGCGTTCATTGGATAGTTCATGTCTTTGTACTTTTCCTTAGAGAATTTTAACGTAATATACTACAAAAAGCAAACAAAAAAGAGTATCAATACGAATGTCTATAGATGAAATTGTCACTTTCTGTTGTAAAACTGCAGTTTTGCGGTTTCAGTTATTTGAGATATGACAACATTGTGATCATTTGGGTTACAGTGATTTTAAAGAAGTTACTCAATGTTTTACAGAAAAGGGATTCAATCTGTGGATGCAACCATGACTTTCGCTTGTCCCTTTGGAATTACCCCTTTTTTTTTTAAAGTCTCAGATAACACATTTCTACTAAGAACATCCTAAGAGTTTGGCAGTCTCAGAATACAATATTAATTGATTGTGCGTATTCAGTATCACCATATACATATGTACATAGCTAAATGTTTGTCTGCCTCAAAGAAGCATTGCAAGAAGAAAGGTGGGATTAACAGAATCATTTATCCTACTTTTTCCTAGCTTCACTGATGCCGCAATTCTTTGCCAGCATTAAAAGGATGCATTTCCACTGAGATTTTTTGCCAGATCACCCTTACAGCACACTGCATTTCTGTCATGCCTCCAGAACTGCCTAAATCACAGTTTTATGACTTGTTGCAGAGATATACCATACCACCACAAGACTCTAAAATATATTTTCTCTGCCTGCTCCTTTCCACACATCCCTTTTCATCCTTCTCTCTGATCTAGATTGTAACTTTTTCACCTCAAATCTAAAACCTAATACTCCCTCTCTACATTTCTTCTCATACTTCAGTCTGATCACAATTTCCTGGTGGATGTTTCCGAATGGGCAACTAGGTGACCTTTTTTCCTGTATGTTCTCCTTCTAGGATTCTCTTCAAGGTGAACGTCCTAGTTCATGAGTGCTTTTGCTCAAAAACACCAGCAAAATCAGGGTTTTTGTTTTTTTTAATTATGAGCAAGATCTTCTGTTTTTCATTGACATACTCACCATATACAGAATTATAAAAAAATGTCTATTCTTTTAAAAGAAATGTTAAGCCTCTAACAGCAGTCTTGTATAAAGAAAATTAACACCAAAAAATCTGATAAGCAGATACCCTAACCTATATTTAAATATATATAAAAACCAAAAACAAACAAAAATCAATATGTCACCTTATAATACATTGAACTTTCACAAAACAAGAGAATGACACGCTTGTACTAGGAAATGCATACTCGGAGTTGGATCATCTCATACTGCAATAAGGCAATGAAACATTCATCAGTGTTATGTTTTAATCACCAGAGTAAGCGATTCTGCTTATTGAGATAGTATTTGCTTTATTCAAAACATACAATCTCCAGCCACAACTGCTTCAGACTTTTCTTTACCTACTATCCCGTAAGAGAAAAAACCAAATCCAAGACAAAACCAAAACAAGTCCAATACTATTTAGAGATACCTACCTGAAGAAAGGGAATATATAAACAACAGGGGATATGTGAGAATCTAGTAACTTTGATGAGGTATGATGATCCTGGAACTCCGAGAGTTTAACTAAATATTAAGCAGATTAAGTAGCCTTGAATCCAGCCATTTTATATTCTGATGCTGCCCTTGTGGTAAAGTTTAGTAACAAAAATTTAGCAGTGTGATATATAACTGTGCCAACAAGTACACCCATGTATATAAAGAATGGATGTTGTATCTGGGAGTGTTGCAGTACCATGATTTGAAGTGGATGTTGTAGCACAAGGTACCAATACTACCAGGTGCACAGGACCTGCAGGTCCGAGGCTGGCAGCAAGCTCACACTACCTTCTTCTCCCTCCACTAGGGCTGGAACAGAGTGAAACAGCTTTTTTATTTTTATAATACAGATCAAACAGGGCATGTTGAAAGCCACTTTTTACACTTTTTACTCCACTTTTTACCTCCTGTCCCACAGATGTTCATCAGAACATCTAGGCTTTTACCAGAAGGACAAGAACAGCTGGCAGCAGCTTGGCATCTAAGGCCCCCAGTTACACCAGAAATGGGACTCAAATCCCCTAAGCAGTGCACTATGAAGAACATAAAAACAGCATGGACAAAAACATGCTCCAATCCTCCACACAGTGATGGAGATGAAGGTGGCATAGGCTTTGACAGATTAACGTCTTCCCTAAAACAAGCTGCATAGATTTTACCAGGGGAAGGAAGGAAACTATTCAGTATTGCTTCATCATTCTCTCTTGACTGACATCATTAGTTGTATCTGCAGAGCATTGCTTCAGTTAAGAAAAATGACTATCAGCACTCCTTTTCCCTGGAAATAGTCCCACTGTCTCCTGAGCTAATCACATACGGCTTCACAGCGTTTTAGCTGCTGCCGCTATTTTCCAGAAAAGCCATGTACCTGTCCTAGGTGTCTGCATCACTCTCAAAGGCAGCCTGTCAGTCGAAACTTAGGACTCCCCATCCCACCTGCCTGTGAGCTGCAAAACATTTCTTGTTTCCCTCGCCTCTGAAATCTGTCTACTGTATAATAGAATTCAATTCAATGTTCTTTGTGGGAAGACCTGGAGAACAAAAGGCAGCTGCAGGCAGAGGAATAAACCAAGGACGGGTATCAGTTGTAAAGTAGGCAATTCCACACCAAAAGTGCCGAGTTGTATGACATTATGAGAGAGGCAAATTATTTAGCTATAGAACTATAGCATTCCTGGCACCCTGAGACGTAAATACCATTCACCCTTCTCTGAGTTGTTACTCCAGGCTATGCAAAAGTACTTACAACTTCACTTACTTGACATACTTTTTTTTGCCCTCAACTGTAAGTTGACACTTGTCTTCTGAAACAATACAGTTTGAGAAATAGGTATTTCCTTGAGGAGAATACTTGACAATTTTCATCCCTCTTTGTGCATTGAATCCCACATTTCTTTTGAACAGTTTTATTAATACTAGAAGGTAAAGGGATAAAGGAACTTGCTCAAGACACTGAGAAAAAATATTTTTCCTTGGTTGATTCCTCAACATAAACACAATAAAATAGCCCTCAATCTTGTCCTCATCCTCAGAATCTGCACAGTGGTCTTTCACACCAGAAGCAGTTATGCCAGATACTAGTTATGCCACAAACTGAAAGCTTTTGCATTGCAGTATTTTTAAAAATGCTTTAACAGTATGATGACAATTTCTTGGTATCATACCCCCCCTTTTTTTAATTAATGTCATTAAAATAGTGAAGCGATACAACCTACATTTATGCAGCTACAGACTGCAATTTGCATACGGTTACTCATATGGACAACTATGTCTTTAAAAATGTATGCGAAATACTTTTTACACTCAGTTACAAGCATAAAATACCACAGACCAAAGGCATTTACCTAAAAATATGCGCCTCTATAAAAGTCACTTTAAATAACGAAGTGTAGTAGCCCATAAGGAAAGTATAGTATATGCTTTAATATTTTCAGATGGGTTGTTGAGGAGAGGTAGTAAATCATAAATTAGAATAGCAAAAATAAAAAAAAGCCCCCAAACCCTTGGTTTACCTGGTTCACAAACATGAATCTTAATTTTTTACTGAGAAAAAAGTCAGGGAAAATAACTAACGCACAGAAGTAAATATAACCTGCTGATTTTTTTGTTAAAAACAGCCACTAAAAGTTAACAACCTCTTCTTTTGAAATCTTAGTCCTTTTAGAAAACCATGCAGTTGCATTTTTGACAGGAAACAATTATCATGTTAGAAGAATAAGAGACAACTAGATAAAGGGCATTATTAGACACAAAAGTTTGTCCCCCCTGCCCCCAACAACACAGGGTTTGGGTGAAGAAAAGCATTCTAAATATCATGTTTTACCCATCTACCTTTTAGACTATAGAGACAGCTGCTTTTCATTGAGTTGAACTACTGATTTCTGCAAGGCAAAGTTTGGTTCAGAAGAAAACAATAAAAATCATGCTGAACAAGCCCATTAAAATACTGGGCTTCAAAGCACTATTTGTTTACTCTACTATTTGATCCCTCTTTGGAGAAAGGCACAGTTGGCTAATACTTCTGATAAATTTTTAAAAACTTGCTTTCTATCCTGTCTTGATGCCTGTTCAAAAAAACTGCTACGCTCATTCCATTTTGTTCTAAGACTCACTTGTTCTTTATATTTACATTTCTTACGACTTACTTGTTTCTTTTCAGGTTTTAGCCTCGAATGTCTGCTAGCCCTTGTATTCTTGAATCTATGCTAGATTCTTGTATTTTCTTAACTCCTCAAAGTCTGACCATGTCAAAGTGTGTATTGGTATTTGTTTACATAGCTATCGCTGTTCTACTTTTTTTGCAGCAGAAAAATGGAATGCTGTATCTTGCAAATATGTTCTTCCCAATTGATTCAAATGTATTTCTATTTTGACAAAATTTTATAGCCCAAAATAATAATAATAAAAAACATCCTTTAACTCAGATTTCTCTTTTCATACGTGGTTTCTTATAGTGACTGAGTTTACATCCAACTGAAATAAAGCTCTGAAAACCTTCAGTGAAAAGCAAACAATTGAGAAAGAACAGCATGAATTGGGAGCAAATCAGTCAACAGGACAGTGAGATGCAGACAAGCTATTTCAGCTACAGAAAAGAATATGCACAATTATTTGATATCATGCAGTTATACACATAAAAAGTTAAGATGTAAAATCTCATACGATCAGCTTGCCGTCTTAAAAAAATAAGAAATTAAATCTTAAATAAGCCTGTACAAATCTCATGCAATTTTACAAGCTACAGAAATCAGAAAACATATACAGCTAAGTCAATGCTCTGCATAACTCCATTCTTTTCCTTTCGTTAAGGATACATTAGATAGAGCTAGACAGAGCTATATAATAAGTAGAGTCTAAAACGACACTGGACTTCTGTAGAAGCTTCAGCAGAATTTGATCCACTTGAATTTCATAGGAATTCATTCAAATCTGGACTAAAAAAAATCTTATGTATTTTGAAATGAGAACCAAATTACCCAGTTACAACTATATTATATAGGTAACAGAAAGAAATAGGGGGGGGGCTGGAATTCAGCCCCTACCTGGGCTCTGATTTTCTGCAGTTACACATTGTCATCCTAGATATAGAAAGGAAGGGAAAAGCAATCAGAACAACCAGCACCGTTCAGTGAAACAAACAAAAACCCCTGAACACACCTAGTAGCATTTTACCCTGCCAAAACAACAACACTTACGTACAACAGCTGAACAACAGATTCTTATGTGTACAGTCTGGAGAAAATTCCTCTCAAATCCAAATCTGGCAGCCAGTTTAAACCGAGTAGAGGGACCATAACTAATAATCTATACCAATTATAATCCATTCTACCACTAGATGATCAAACTATCTCTCCCATACTGTTTATTTTAAACTATACATACAAAGCCTGCTGGCACTTCAGGGAGAAAGAAGCTCATCATCAAATAGAAGAGGCAACAAACAGAAGATGTTTACGCAAGTGGTTTGGCGATTAATCTGTTAAACCACCTGAAATTGGGGGGGCAACAAAAAGCATGCGAGTCACACACACTCCCTTACTGATTTGAATTTTACATATAAAATTTTATTAAGATTCCCTTGATTTGTGGCAATAATCCTTCTTGCCAATAGGAACTCAACTGGAGTGACAAGTAATCATTTTTGCATCATAAACTGGAAAAAAGGTAATACATTAATGACAAGCAAAAAAGGCTGCTTAGAAAGTCTTTTTAAGCTTTTCTGCTACATTTTTTACCACAGACCATGTGCACACATGCAAATAAAGTGGAAGTCAACAGAACATATGTAATGATTTGGGGAACTGTTCTATGTATCAAAAAGGAATAATAGATCATACAACATTATCATTATGAAAATTGCTGTATCTATAGAACAAGTTTATTTCTGCTAGTAGAGTATATACATACTCACCAAGCTAGCAACAACGGAGAAGGCTGAAATTTATCCACTGCTCTGACTAAAAAAGTAGAATGTTAAGGATGTTGGCTAGAGTTAGAAAGAGCTACTACTTTTATCCTTCTCAGGGATGGGGTTTGGGAGTCACCTTTCCTTAAACAAGGAAAAAAAGAAAAACAAACCACACAAAAAATGGAGCTGTCTCTTAAGAAGTCATGCACTAAGTCCACAGAAACAAAGAAGAGACTAGCATAACCTTCATAAAGCTGGCAACAGGAAAGAAAATAAGAAACATGCAAGGTAAGTAGGAAAAACCTAGTCAGGATAAAGTGTACTAAGTTAGACAAACTTCATGGTTTAGAAGACAATAATGATTACAGAGATGCTGGACATCTTTCATCCCCCAGACTGTTTCAGGCAGATGAGAGAAGACAAAGCCAAGGGAATATTTACATCTTTTTGTTGAAATTGTGTATTTTTTTGCCACCAAATAAAGCCTCGCTTTAAGACTCCCTCAGAACTATTGTTTTTGTATTGCTTCTATTATTTTTGGAAGAGTTGAACTATAGCCCTTAGACAACATATTCATGGAGTAATGTGAGGAATCTGTTAGTCAATTACTTGCCCTCAGAGACAAACAAGACTGAAAATGAAACATTCAGGATGTTTCCAAAATAGCTGGGATTTTGACTCCTACTACCGTGAAGCAGCAGCAGCAGCAGCAGAGGAAAAATGCCAGAGCCAAAGGAGGCAGGCATGTCAGTGCATACTGAAATCCTTGGAAGCTTACTGCACATAAGCCCTGTGGGCTCAGTACAGAAGTCTAACAAAAGCCTGAACTAGAGGAGTATGACCATATTTGTGGCACAATTTGAGAGCAGATAATGTTTAAAGCCTTATAAGCAGTAAGTCATGAGGTACCTCATCCAAGTATGTATTGTTTGCTAAAACATGCAGTGAATTCCAGTTTATGTCTCAGGTTTTCCAAGAATGAAAAAGAGCTAAGTTTCAGTATGATTAAAACCAAACTACGCTTGCACTATAGGAAACAAAATGATTCACTTCTCAGAACCATGCCATGTAAACAAAAGAAAATTTCACAAAATAGAAGTACTATTTGAAAAGTTCCAGGATTTCCTCAAATAAAGCTTAGGATTATTTCCCTTCTAAGAGTGACTTAACAGTTCCTTGCCATTTACTGTCCACTTAGGTCAGAAGTTTACAGATGCCTTTGGACAAAATCTAATTCTTCTGTATCAGGTCTGGTTACCAGAGACCACCTCATGTCCGTTTTTAGTATGGTAATATTGCCTTGCCTTTTGTGTACATCTTAATCTGCTTGTACATTTCAGTAACACATGCTACAACAGGTAAATTTTGTTATGTAATGCGTGACTGGGTCTCCACTCACCTGCAGAGAAATCAGTTGTAAGAATTTACCTTTAGCTTTCATGTTTTGTCCCTCTACTTCGTTAGATCAACCTATAATCCACTGAATTTCATCCACTGTATTCTTAAGAGGAAGTGTTCTAACATCTTGTTAACACTGTCCTTCTAAATTAAGAAAGATGTGCTACAACAGGTACTTTTTAAAAAAATATTTTTTTGCTAAATAGCTTCTTAAAAGTGGGTACGTAAAATCTTCTTCAGCAAAACTTAATCAGAACCACTCAGGAAACTGGTAGCTGTCACCCATGCTGTCTCTAGGGCAGAAGCTGGCTACAAGGATAGTTACCGTTTCTCCACTATCCATACAGTAAAGTGGCTTTATGAAAAACTTCAACCCATCTTGCTGCTACTGGGAATGACAAAATATACCCTTCAGCACATGGATGTCCTAATGTTGTTGGAGAGAGGCCAACATGAGACATGAAAAAACTACCCATTTACAAATTGCAGTGGAGACAGAAATGTGAAATATTGATATGCATACATATACAAATACACAGGAAAAAATGAACCTGTATGTGGAGCACTGTAAATGTGGGGAGAAAGAAAGACAAGAAAGTACAAGATTGGAAAGAATGAAGCATATAAGTATCAGAGCTGTCAAGCAATAATTTCAGAGCATGCAAAGCTTGTGTGTGTTTGCAGTAGGAGTATAGCAATCCCTCCACACAGCCAATAGTAAAATTTGCATTTATTTTTGCATTTACATTTGATTTTTGAGCTTGAGATTATTTTAAGTAAGATTGGATAGTTTCTCCCCAAAGTCCAAAAGTAAAAGGGATTTTTTTTGGTTGGTTGGTTTGTTTTTGGGGTGGGGTTTTGTGTTTTTGTGGTTTGTGGTTTTTTTAAGTTTCATGGTTTTGAAGCTAATTCCATTCCTCTTCCCTCTCTTCCTTCAATTGCTTTTTAAATTGATAAAATTAATTTTCTTCTGCTACATTTAGTAATCTTCTTATTTGCCTAGCAAAAATTTCACCACCTTCTTCTTCCCCGGGCTTTATTTCTCACAGCATTTTTCACAAAAGATTTTCTGCCTGTTGAGTTGTGAGTCTGTGTGGTGACCCATGCACTGGATAGGACAGGACTCCCATATATCAAAGGTGACACGCCGTAAAACCGAAGATAAATTGTGGATGCTTATTATAAATTACCTTTTCCTGATGCTTTATAATGATCAAGCACACACTCTGATCACTGGCATTAACTCAGCAGGCTTAATTTTCATATTGTCTGCCACACTGTTCTCTTCCAAAGGTGAACTAACCGAGTTCAACACAGCAGCTGGAGGCTAATTTGTCTTGATGCATCTTAAAACCTACCACCCTGCTTCTTGACACTATCTCTAGTCCAGATTGCAAGATCCCTCTGTGTTCTTCATGCAGACTCAGACTTGCATCAGTACTTTTGTGTTAAAGATGCAGCAAACTGTACAATCCCCTGACATCACTTTGAAATCCCAGGCTTTCAACAGGGATAACTGCAAATCCCTCATCAATATAGAGAAACATCCACAGAAAGCCTCCAAAACAAAACCCCTCTGTTCTAGACACTGCATGAAAGAATCTGCTATACTATGCTGCTAAAATCCAGACAAGCATATGTCAAGCACATTAAGTATAAAATGATCTCTTTAATTTCATCATTTTATTAAAAGAATATTATTTTTTTAAAAAAATCTTTATCTTGAGAAAAGCCTTATGCTAATGTTAATTCTTAGCTAAATCACATGAACTTTACGACAATTCTTCTGATTGCTAGAAGAATTTCAGTCTTGCAAGAAACAGCAACAGGGAATGGGGAAAGAAGGGTTGTTTGAAAGAATGAAGATGTAGTATTGCAAAGAAGGAATGTTAGGCAGACATCACTCCCAAGAAAGGACCTGAAGTTATTAAAAATCCTGACCACAAATTAATATATTTTAAAAACAGGATTATGGAATGTTTTACATTTAAACATTTAAACATTTAAACATTCAAACATTTAAACATTTAAACATTTAAACATTTAAAGAAAGAAAAAAAGATACCAAAACTCCTTCAGCAACATGAGAATTAATTATTAACCAGAAGAGGGAAAAAAATCTAAAAATCAGTGAAGTCAGATCAAATAATCTATATATTGCAAATATGCAAATTCAAGAAAGAGAAGGGAGAAATAAACTAAAGATGTTATTTTTAATGCCTATTAGTTTTTGAACATGCATGCTGTCTTATCTACACTGGGATAACTGCAAGTTTGTCCTGTAGGAGTAACTTTATTCTTTTCCCCACCAACTCAATGTTATTAATTGACTTTAAAAAAACAGGTCTTGTCAACCTGTGCAGTTCTAATGCTCCAGGCCAAATGTAGCTAAGCCAACTTTAAGTGAGACACTGAAGACAGTCTGGGCATTGTGACAACTTAATTAGCTTTGTGCTGCCATTGCTGGGCTAGTACTTAAGCTAGCTCGTTTGTGCTGCCTCAGTACTTGTATGTCACACTCCAGCCTACACCACACAGGAGCCACAGTTTATAAATTCTTGCAAACAATTTGAACCTCATCAGGTTCCTCTCTGCCCAACTATCCAGCCTGTCCAGGTCTTGCTGAATGGCAGCACAGCCTTCTGGTGTATCCACCACTCCTCCTAGTTTGGTGTCATCAGCAAACTTGCTGAGGGTACATTCTAACTCTTCATCCAGGTCGTTCTTGCATCATTTCAGGGAAGAGGGACTTCAAGATGACGTGAGAGGATTGCCACAGAAATCTGGTCTCGTGTTTTCACTCCTTGCACTAAGGAAGCTGGGCAGGTTATGTGATTGAGTCAAGTGAGCTATGGGGGATAAGCAGAGCGCTCAAAATACGTAGAAAATCTGCCAGGCCGTGAGTAGTTGTATAAATTTGAGTGGAATGGGCACGGACCTCGTCAAGAGGAGTAACTGTGAGGTCCTGTTTGCCTTATGTTCCTGTCTAGCTTGCGTTATACTTCTCGTTTGTCTTGAAGCATCTGCATGCTACCGAGCACTGTTGAAATGAACTTGACTTTGTCTTTCTGGCTGCCATCTCTAGCCTGGGATATCTCTGGAATAACCTCTAGTAGTCTAGAGCCTGGTTTAGACTGAGGTGCTTCAAGTGGCATGAGAGCTTCAGTTATGTTTAGGCAGGGTCTGATTTGTAAATATTTTGCACTTGTTTCGAAATGTTACTGTTCCTGTAGAAATATGAGAGAATATTTTTGGGGTGGAATGGGGGAAGAGAGAACACAGAAGGTGTTCTAACAGCAGAAGTCAGCGCTTCAACATGTTCTTCCTCTTGCAGAAAAGAATAACGTAAGAACTTCTGTGTAGATACAGGGAAGAAATACATTTTAAATGATGCCCAAGCTAATTCCGGTTCTGACCAGCAGATGGAGTCTGGCGGAAGAAAACTTAAACGCAGGTCTACATTATGCATGCGAAGGCTTCTTTAAAGGCTTAGAATATTTTAGTTTGCAAAACATTAAGCTCTTTAACAGAATGGTTTGGCCTTAGTGTTTGAATACTAGAAATTCAGATTTCTTTTCATAAGTTTCGTGTATGTACTTCGTTCTTGTGAGCGGTATGGAAAATACGCAGGTATTACTGTGAATAATATATCTTATTGGTTAGAACTTCTCAAACCCTTTGCAAATCATATTGTATCATTTACGTAAAGTCCTTTTTGTAAGGACTTAGAAAGAAAGATATGAGCTCATTATCTTCCCAATTACATGAACTTTTTACTAAGTACTCCGAAAGAAATTGTATTTTCGTGGGATAGGAACAGATCTGTTCCTGTGGATTAATAATCTCAGATAAGAAGAACTGCATGTGTTCACGCTGTTTTATTTTGTATTGCTGCTTTGAATGTGTGAGCCATGTTGCCGTTAGCATGCGTGTAGTCTTCACTAGGCAACAAAGAGTCTGGTCTTTCTTTTTCAATTATATGAGGAATGTTTGGGCAGGTAATGTGGTGGATAGTTCAGGTTTTCCATGAACTTCATAAAAGTAATAAATGTAATGGATAGAGAATGAAACAACAGAACTGGCAGGTAGCAGAAGAGTCCTGCTTGTTCTGGTAACTAAGAGATGCTGGAGAAGGATTACTCATTATTGCTTGAAATTCAGCATCGCTTCACAAATGCAAAGGAATAAAGGTAAAGATGCACATTCAGGAGGAGAAAATAGCCTTAATTGTATTTTGCAGAATTACAGATTTGAAAATAACTGCAAAGAGCAGACAGAACTTACAAACTGTGGGTTTGGTTCTTTTCGGGAATGTTAACAGTGGTGAAAAATGCAGCTGATACCTTAACAATTGTTTCTTTCCTAGCAATGAAATAGAAATTATACCTTTCAATCAATCCATGCTGTGTCTAGCTCAGAAATACAAAGTCTCTGTTTGGAAAAGTACAGAACTAGCAAATGGTACAGAGGTACCATAGATAGATGTTTTGAGGTGTTTGAATGATTTCTGTATGAGCAGAAGTAAATTAGTGTTCATAACGTGCAGACTTTTGACTTCAAGCTGTGAGGTGGAAGAGGTAAAACCCTTAACGCCAACTCAGGAGCAGCATGTATGGATGAAGTCCAGTTCTGAGAAAAAATCTTCATATTTTTCTTTATGCATCCTACTATTGTATATTCTCTAACTGTCAGCAGTTCTGCAGATGATACAGACTGCCTTTAATAACGGCTGTATGTATTACTGCCGTGCCTGGAGCCATTTTTTTTTACCTAATTCAGAAGTTTATTTGCTATTTAATAGATATCACTACTTGCAAATTCAGCTTCAAGTTAATTATGGTTCCTGTTCTCATTTAGTTACGAATTACTGGGAATTACCCGGTGTTGTTCAGCATATAGTCGTGAGGATTCAAAGCCTCAACTTAACGTTCGTGTGAGAAAATGCAGAATATAACTGTATTGAGTCTTGAGGGAATTGCTATATATGCATAGCATTTTTTTTTTTGTACATGGACAGCATAGTTGATAGATCATAACTAGATCAATTGACGTTACCGGTTATGCTCTTCATCTGTCAAAGGTGTCTGACTATAGTAATCTGATCCAGCAAAAAATAACAGCAGCTCCGGAAAGCACCGTGTAAATTTGAGACTTGTGTCTTGCAAATGGAAGCTGATCTGGCCTTTGGATGTAGCATGACTTTGCACACAATAGGTAGAATTTTGTGTATTTTGATGGTCATCCTCAGCTGTGTTCAGGTGTCAGGTGAACTGGGGGAAAAACTGTGCCACACTGACAACTGCACCTTGCATTCAGTGTATAACAGGAGGAAGGTACACTTTAGTGGTGCTACTTGGTTTTTTTTTTACTTCTTTCCAGAAGAGGGAGCCAAAATGTAAAGGCTGGACCAAGTTTGCTGTTTGGAGGTTGCCTGTGTGCAGTTACCCTGTAGCTCGGTGTGCATAATGTCATCATGCTCCCATCATAAAGAGAAAAAGGCATGAAAACTTAAAATGAGTGACTAAATACGTTTAAGACAAAATTAGCAGATCTGTCTGTCCAGATAATATGGCAGGAAAGTAGAAATGCATAAATCGTGTAAGGATTTCAAAAATTCGGAAACAGTTTTTTGTGCAAAATCAGCCTTGCTTTCTTTTTCCTCTTCTGTTCAGTCTGTCAGTCGGTGTGTTTGGGATTCCAGGGGAATATTCTGCCATGTTCTGTTGGAAACTAGTGTAACGTGAGCAGTTTCCATAGGTCTTCTGTTGTGTCCTAGGTGATGCTCAGCGTTTTCTTTTCCTTAGACCTAGAAGAGGAGAGTGAGGATAAGTACGTGCTTTTAGCACATGTCCTTGTGAAGGAAACTTGAGCTCGCGCTTTCTCTTTTGCTCCCCCTCTGCTCTTAATGTCTACAAATAGTCTGGGAACAATTACTGTGAGTTTTCAGTTTTTAGTGGTTTGGGCTTTTTGCAAGCCACGACTTGCAGTAGTTTAGAGCCATTTGAAAAAGTGGTAAAAAATTATTTCTTTACCCCAGAACTGTCCTTTAATTAGAGATCAAAGTTGTGCTGCAGACAGGGGAGGTGTTAGAAATCCTCAGCCTCTTTTACAGTTGACATTTGTTACTTAATAGAGGTATCTGAGGTAGAAGCACACTCTCAGCAGCTTCATGCCAAGAATATGGTAGTGTGCATCAGTGGAATGCTTCTTTTCCTCAAACCAGCATTTTGCCTTGCAAACTCTGAAATGCTCTGTGCAGCTTACTGGAAAGGCACACTGATGCCTGTTGCTAAATGTAAAGGCAAAGAGTGAAGCTGTTTCATAGACTCTTGGACTGTCCTCAGAGCCTCTATTCAGAGGCAAATGTACACAAATAGATAAACAGAGGAACAGACTGATTTTAACTGAAGTTCGTTCTTAGCATTTCAGTCTGATCCTTCAAAGATGCTTTCTCTGTTTGTATATTTTCATTAAATTGCTTGCAGACACTTCAGTGTAGACTTCCTTGCTCTCATGTAGTTTTTTTCTCTGTGAGGCTTCCGTGCAGGTTCATATCTCCCAGATACATTCTTGAGTGTGTTCTGTAAATTATAAACTGATGTTGAAGATAAGAATCGGGTACTTTTCTGAAATTTCTTGCATCTTTTAGGTAGGACTAGTTGGAGCAATTTCCTGGTTAGACCATAAAGAAAAGCCTTCCCAGTGATTGGCATGATATTTCCTTGGCTCAAAATGATGTGTTTTTTGCCCTTCTTTCTGAATGTGGGTGGGTGTGGGGCAGATTTAAACTTGTTAATATTGAGAACTATATTTTAAACATGCATATAAGTTAGTGCCTATGTTTTATATAAAATCATAAAAGAAAACTATGCATGAGGGTTTTTCTCTGTCTTGAGAGAAGATGGAATTAAAAACTGTTGGAATAGTGATGGTTTACATGGAGGATGCAGTGACAAAGAGCTTTAAGATGCCTAAATGATCTGTATTGCTAGCTCTGTCTCTAAAATTCAAAATTTTAACAAGTGGTTGCTATGCTGTATCAGTGAGGTAGAATCTTTGACCTTTTGGCACTCAGTTCTCCATAGCACATGGCTGGCAAAGAAGCTGAAGGGTGCACACTAAATCCCTTCTTTTGCAATGTATTTGCTACAGAATAAATTTATTAATTATCATTTATTTGTGATAACATTGTAGAGTTATTTTCATCTCAGTATATTTTGTTAAAAGTTATGGACCAAAGATATTGGAATTCAGAATATAAGCAATGTATTAAAAGTCTTTGAATAACTAGGATACCAAAATTATATGTGCAAATGATCTTAGAGGTGTGTTTGAATAGGTCATATATTTTCAGAAGATAGTGCTGTTTTTTCCTACCCTTAACTTTAGATAACCCAATACATGAGATGATTGCAAAATGACAACTCTCTGTCAAGGTAGTCAGTAGTTCAGTAAATAACTAAGTAGTTGATTGGAAACCCTGAATTCTCGTTTTTGTGTGTTTGATATAGCAAAACATGAGAATTTAAAGGGTGTTTTTTGATACATCCTCAAATTAATGGCTGAACTACTGCTTAAGCTTTGCAAGTTCCGATTTCCTTCATGCACTGGATTAGAGCTCGAGACGAATTTTCCAGTGATAAGTGAACTTTCCCTTAGCATGGAATGTAAAATATAAAACACAGTGGAAGTTAGGGGAAACAAACAAACAAACCAACCCTTGTAACTTGTCAGTGTATACCAGAATCTCTTTTTAGGGAGGAAGATAAAAATTCTTTCCCTTTTAGTGTTTCTCAGTTAAACTGGAAATGTCTGCCCCAGAACGTAAGTTCAAGTGAAATGTAGTTCATCAGAGGTTTGGGCTTTTTAACAGTGAGGTTCTACCTAGAAAATTAATGTTGGCTAACAGTTAAGGGGAGAAATTCTTTCTTAAAACTAGATTAAATACTCTTTCATGCCAGTCATCTGGAAGTAAGGGGTTCTTTTGTGTTCTTACACTGCCAATGAAATAGAGTAGCTTGTGAGAGTAACTCTGAGGCATCTTTTCTGATAGCTAGCACTTGGATTAAGCTGCAAACAAACTTGTCAATCTCTCATAGGTTTTAAAAAAATCAATTATTTTCAGGACTAGAAAATTGTGTGAGTAGAAACTTCTCTGTATCCTGTCACTGTGGATGGGGTTTCTTCTAGGTGATAAATCCCCCATTTGACCCTCTTGTCAGAGGGGTAGGTTTCTCTCAAGGCAGTGTTTCAAACAAGTAATGCATGAATTATTCTGTCAAAACTCCATGTTTCTTTTCCTTTTTGCTTTGCTCACTTTGAGCCCAAAATACCAGCAACTTAAAAATTACAATAGAAAGTGGATTATTTCTGCATTGGAACTTGTAATAAATCTGGAGTACTGTGTACAGTTTGGGCTTCCCAACGCAAGAAAGACATTAACGTAGTGGAGCAAGTCCCAGTGGAGAGCTACTGAGATGGTCAGGTGGCTGCGCAGCGTGAGCTGCAAGGAGAGGCTGAGGAGTTAGACTTGTCCTTAAGTGGCATGCAAAGCATTTAATTTGCAATGAAATTTTCCTGTCTTTTATTCTAAAGTTGGCGCGAGGCACATAGGCATACGTTTTATGAAATATAAATGTTAAATCAAAGTAGCTGGCAAAGTGTTGATGTATTTCTCTTGCCCGAGTACTGAATTTTTTTCAAAGGAGAGGGAAAAAGCTAACAGTACTTGTGTGTTAGATATGACACAAACGTCCGTACTGATCTGTTACTTTTCTGTGTGATAGCTATCAGTATCTGCTTTAAAATGTTCATTAGAATGCATTTATTGCCATTTGTGCTCATAATTGGGACTCGCAAAGTTGTTTCTCCTCAGATCAAATAAAGCTCTCGAGTTAGAAATATGTGCCTTCACAAGCAGAATTTTATAGCTTTATATTTTTTGAAAATGTGGTTGTATAATGGTATGAAGCTAATGATTTCCTTAGTTTTGCTTCTATCTGCCACTTTGCCTAATGAGTAACTTCAGTTGAGATGGATGGAGTAGATGGGGTAGAGGTTTACTCATGTCCATACTTCTAGCTTGGCGGGGTTGAACTGGTTTAGGTCTAAGAAATCTGGATCTTACACTGGGAATTAGTGTCCAGCATTTTGTTATCCTTGGGGGTGTTTGTCACGTGGTACTGGCTTAGGGGCAGTTTCAGAGAGGAAAGTGTAAGAACTGGCAGATTAAAAAAGGAGAGGGGGATTACTGGAGCAGCAAAACTAAAGATCATCTTTTTTCTTTTGTTTTATGCATGGGGATAGTACTCTCATGAATAGCGAAAGGTCTTTGTAAGGGTTCTTTGAGGAGGATGGCATTCTGAGAAGAAACAAGTCCATGTTCAGTAGCTCACATCAAGCATTATATTGCAGTAGAAGTCATTCTTGGTGTGGATCAGATGGTCTGGATTTGAGATACTGAAAGA
>Ga0181612_178308_pt1 | contig 18423 bp, 11 predicted proteins | sample HoacroProtozoa21_FD_119630 | JGI IMG/M metagenome (GOLD analysis project Ga0181612, IMG submission 119630) | Hoatzin crop microbial communities from Cojedes, Venezuel. Combined Assembly of Gp0051906, Gp0051904, Gp0051908
AGGAGAATGACAACAAATGAGGATGACAATGGACAAGAGATCCCACGAATGGTTTCCACCGCTTGCTGTTAGCATATCACCAGACAAATGAAGACACTAAATGTATCGGAACCCCTGAAAACTTGGACTCAAAACAAAATTGTCCTGTTTTCTTCCCCTTAGCACTGCCTACTCACTGGCAAAAAGGGAAGCCCTAATACTTTCCTGGTGCAGCTCCTGGAGCAGTCAGTCGACAGCCATATGCCCTGCCAGTACTACGCTTCCATGACCACTACTTCCTGCCCCTCGAGCTGTGACAGAAGTAAATCAAAAAGCCACACGTACAGTCACCATTAAAAATGTCCTTTTTTTTGCAGTTCAGGTTTGTCTCAGCTACAGCATCAAAGCATTAGAAATAAAACTATGATCAGAGTATGGGAACCATCATGGATGAGGTAAAGCTCATCACCATTGACAGCAGTAGCTCTGCTTCAAACCAAATAATTGCTGGCATTAATTACAGGAGTAACTCGCCACCAGGCAGTATTTGAGCACTTTTAACAGGGCTTGCTGGAGGCAAGGAGAGCTCTAGCTTGGGTCTGCCTGGCCAAGGTCCACCACAAGGTTCCTCTCTCCTTCCTATTTCACCTCTTCACCCAGGAGAAGCTCCCACTATAGCGACTGAGGCTCACAGGCATTGGGGTAGAACAGAAAATATGTCTCTTCCTGTGGGCTGGAGCACAGGTCACCAGGGGGAGCGGGGAACATAAGGGCTGGAGCTGAAGCACAAATCAACGTGCATGCACCAAGCTAACTACTGACAGCTGAAGGTGAAAGACACAGGTCTTCTGCGCTGCCCCCGACACTGCTAGCTCTTTCTGCAGCCTAGAATCCATGCCAAGGAGAACTGCATCTACCCAGCTGCTCCTGAGAGTTTAAGGAGAGGAAGGAAAGAAAGAAAAATAGCCACAGTGACAGCAAATTAAGGCTCATCCGATCCTCAGAGCACCAGAAGGAAAGAAACCAGAGCATTTATGACAGTCATGGGGTTGGAGGTGACAGCGGGGAACAGCACCCAATAATGACTAAAAAAGCCAGCCTGCACCTGCACTACCACACCCAAGGCTGTAATTTGCTGCAATCTGAGGTGATAACGATGGCAGTAAATGGGTTACATGTAGAAACAGACAGCCCAAGAATAAGCCACCAACTGCTTCGTAGCAACCACCATCATCGCTGCATACTCAGCAGAAGTCGTTAGGACGTGCTGCCCGCCTGCTGGGAAAGGACGCTGAACAGTTGGGGAGGGTGTGTCTTTGGATGGAAGTCGTATAGGGAAATGTAAAGTGCCTGTTTCACACAACCATATACAAAATTTCAGGGTTTGTGGTAGAAACTGGTATTAGCAGGGCAAAGGGAAGGGTCGAGGACAGAAGGGAACAGACTTGATGCCAAAGATGAAGCTGCAATAAGGAGTGTACGAAATAAAGAGAGTTAAACCTGCTCAAAGTCAGGTTCAAGCTGCTTTTAACATTGGGTTTTTTTTTTTTTTTTTTTAAACAACATGTAGAAATTGCTGCCTCCCTGCAGAAAGCTGTGCTCCTTTATTCTGAACCGCTGCCTACAGATTAACTCCCCCATGCAGGTCATGCAGCACTGCCTGGATTTTCTCTTCAAAATAATCAACATTTACTATTTCCAGCGTCTCCCACAGCACCAGGCACCTTCCACAAAAAGGCTAACAAATTGGAGGCACTTCTGAATTGAGTGCCCCCCAGCAGGAATATTTCTTTACGGCTTCCATCAATTCATAGCTGGCACCTGCCCTGAACAACAGGCATTACTGAAGTGGAGGCGAGTCATTACCTAGAAAGAAGGAGGAATTATTCCTTTAGACTTGCTAAGCCCTTGCTTCCCTGAGCGCCTTGAGCAATGCTGAGCTATTCTTCCAGAAGGCAGGGACCTGGTCTGCACAAATAATCCACGCTTCTCTTCGTGCCCGCCTGCGTCTTCGCCTTGGGCACTACTGCCCGCTTTCGAAAGCGTGATTTGCCTCTTCCAAAGGTTATCCAGAAATACAATCAATCCTTCAAGGCTTGGACTCATCCACGTATCATTTTTAAGTATAGGTTACACAAAATTATAACTTTATCACGTTACTACTCGCTCTGCTTCCAAGCCAGTGGTAAGGGAATTAAACTGCGGCACTTTGTGCACCACAATTCACCACAGCACAGGCTGGCAAGTTCCTTGCTTGGTTTTCTTTGTTCCAGTCTGCTCCTGATGCAAGACAGAACTTCATTTCTTGCCTCCACCTCTCACATTTCCTTATTATCTCTTTGCAAAAAGCCTTGATGGAGTCAAGTAAATTACTTCTGGTTTCTTTCACCTATTATTTGCTAGTGTAGTCTTAGAGCTGCTGTAATTAGGAAGGCTTGATCCTATTATACCAGGTTAAATTAGGTGTTACAGGATTCTATTTTACTCCCTGCTGTCTTATCAAGAGATAGCATGACAGACAGCAGCTCTGAATAAACACTTGTTCACGCAGACATTAAGAAAAATGGACCTAGAGATCATCTTTAAATCGAGTTTTCTAAGCTTTGCCTGTGCTTGGCAGATGAGTGATGAGATAGTAATTGCCCAAATGTACAGCACAGCTTGAGCAACACTTGATATCATCAAGACGTTCACATGAATGATGTTCAAGCTTGAGTGACACATGGACCTGACAGAAATCCGCTGTCCAAGCAGTCTCGGCAGGGCAGGTGCCCGGAGGAGGGATACCTGCTGGGTGGCTGGAAGTGCAACTGCTCAAACTCAATGCACGGTGGCACGATTCCAAGGGCTGGGAGAAAAATCACAAATTAAGGAGAAATTCTACCTGTTGCTCCAGAAAATAAGACTTTATGGTGCATTGCACTGAGAACGGACAGTTCATTTTAATGAGCTGACAGATCGCTGTCAGCAACTCAACCAGTTTGTTTCTTCCACAGCTCTTCAGTGATCCTCCCTCTCCAGCAAGGCTGCCTTTTTTTCAGAAATGAGGTGCTTTAATGTCAGTCTCATCAGTTGGCTGACGAAGCATAATAGCCATTTGGCTCCTCTGCAGTGCACTCTCTGCTTCTTAGGGGCTGATCCTTCCTTAAACTTCACATCACCCCTTGGCATCCTTTCCTGACTTCTAGGCCAGGTAAAACAGGCACGCTGTAGGTCAGTATTTGTACCCTGCAAACCAGTGTTTGCTCCTGTCCCCTTACACGTGCATCCACTCTGACTGAAGCCCTAGGCCCTGTGTGGAGTGCAAGTCCCCCACCTCTGTGCAGGTTACTCAAAGGCAGGCAGGTGGCATTTTATTCTTGGGCCCTTGGGCAGAAGACAGGGTTATATCAAGGACAGTATTAGCACAGCGCACAGTACCGGGAAGTCGTTTATTGCTTGTATGGACCAACGTCGCCGGGCAGAGCGAGGAGACATCTGTATGTGAAAACGTTATACCCAGGAAAAGGGAAGAAAGACACCAAGAAAATTAAAGACAAAGGTAAATAAACAGAAACGAAAAGTGCCCTCAACTAGCAGAGTAAAAGATACCGTTCCCAATGGCTCTGTTACACAACGAACTGTTGCAAACCACAACCCCCGCTTTCATCCACACACAGTTGTACCACACAACATTACCTACGGCCCCTGCAAAGCGAGGGCTGCTGCGTCTGCACCCCACACCAGCCTCTGTGGAAGACTTCAGCAAGCACAAATCGGAGTGAAGTCTTCTGCACGGAGCTGTACTACTGCAAGAAGCGCCGAACTGCAGCGACGGGACCTTGTTCATACCATGAATGGACAGCAGAGCAGAGGACAACACTCTGGTGCCCCATATGCCAGGCTCCTACTCTAACCAGTTTTACTCCTCTTGGCTGAAGAGGAAGGCAGCTACTGCAAACTGCATCAGTTTTAACACAGTTGTCCAGCGCCTTGGCACAGAAATCTGCAGGAAGCTAAATAAACACTTGTGCTTACTCAGACATCCCTTTAACATCCAGCATCCGCCAGGACTTCATTCACTGGAACCTGCTGTAATTGTTCACTTTCATTTTAAACAATAAAAGCTGCACGTCAGGATATTAGAAGGGATGTAGAGACCCTGCTGCTTGGCAAGGCCATGTAGAAATTGCCGTTACGGGTTGAGGAACTCATTCAGGTTGAGCAAGCAATCAAATTCACTGATTGATTATGCAGAATAGCTCCAAAGTAGGCTCTCATTACAAACTTGCAGACATTTCATTAAGTACTCAGTGCAGTATTACAGCAACAATAAATGGAATCTCTCAAAGAGCATTACTGTGCACTGACTTTAAAAAAAATCCTGTTACAGTTCTGTAAGAGTCAACACAACAAAAAGGGGAAGAAGAGGGTTATTTGTGTCACGTGCAACATGTTTTACATTCATTTCCAGCTGGTGACAGACAGCCAGCACCATCAGCCATGCCTTCAGCCTCTACCTTCCCTTGCAACTCACTGCTGGGAGAACCCTGCAGGCAGGGAGCCGAGGGGTGAGGTCCCACCGAAGGAGCGAGGAGAAGGCTGCAGCCTTGTGCTACATGTTCCTCCATCAGGCCTCACCAGAGGAGGAGAAAAGGGTTAGTAGGAAATTCAGTACAGCGGGTAAGAAGCAAAACTAAACTCAGTCCCCCTGCAAAGTCCTGCTCTCCTGTAGGCAGTCACCGCTGCCAGCCTACGCTCCCACGTGCTGCGAGCTTGAGAGGTCTGCACCCAGGTGGGCACCAGGCAAAGCCTGAGCGATGTCCTGAGAAGCAGCAGTTTCCAAGCCCGATGGGAAGCACGAGGACACCGCAGCCACCACCCGTGCGCAGGGCTGTGTCTCAGGCAAAGCTGGGCTGTCCCCAGGTCCCCACTGGCACGACCCTCTAACTAGGGGGAGAAAAACACAGCCATGGCAGCTGCTTTAAGAGGCTTCCAGGTCTGAAACAGTGATGGCACTGCCACAGTGCAGACACAGCTTCTCTTTTCTGCTGACTACTATTCTTTAGTGGGGTTTTTAGAGGAGTGAAAAAGAGGGAAAAAGAAGGGGGAACTGTGCACGTGTGGAAAAAAGTGAGAAAGATTTTTATATATGTGTGTCTGTGTGTGTATATATACACACACACACACACACACACACATTTAAACGAGCACAGAAAGGCTTAGTGCCAGATTTAGTTTCATTTTGGTTTACTCGGAGATCTCTGTTGGGTCGGCAGCTCCACTGCCTTCATGGGAACATGACATGTTTCCTGTCTAGCAATGCACAAATCCCATTTGTTTGCTAACGGCAGCAATGCCAATTGTTGCTACACGGGATTTAAATACCTGGTTATCGCTGACAAATTCAGTTTTGGGGCTAAAGTTATGTAACATGAGAGTTAAACGCACAACATCTCAACTTCTGTTTAATGCAACTATAAAATCCAAGCTTCAGTGCAAGGAGTTAACTAGACTCAAGAGTCTGGGCTTTTTAAAATCCTCACAATGAAATGACACAAAAATATGTAGCATCAATCTACGAGAGGCCATGACATCAGCTCCCGAAGAATCAGAGAACCTTTGCTGAAGGGAGATACAGATTTTTGGGTTTTTAAAAAATTATTTCATCTGCAAGAGCATTCAATCTAGCTCCCTGCTGGGGCCCTTACACTTCTCCCAACTCGGCATGCAAGCAGATAGTTTGATGGGGGGAAGGGGAACAGAGCAATTTTTCCTGGCTTTTGGCAGACATGGCTACATACATGCTTTGTTCTCTTGACTTTTTCCCCCCTCCCTGACAAAATACCTTGTCGCCATCAATACAAGGGCTGGGGAGACAGGTCACATGAAATTGCACCAAGCTGCTTCCATGTGTTATTTTTAGCCATGTCTGTCATCTTAAGAGAGCTGTGTACCAGCGACAAGCATGCTGCAGAGGACAGAGGCAGCCCTTTAAATAAACTCTCCTGCGAAGACTGGAACAGGCTGTAATTCTTGTACCAGGCAGCACCATTTTCACTTGTCATCAAAAAGAACTTTGTGTGGTGGAAAAAAAAACAGAATGGGGACTCTGAGAGTCTTCTGGGGTCTGTATGGAGGCAAAGCTTGCAATGGGGGAAGAGGCTCGTAGGTATAATGACGGACTTGCATCACCTAAGCAGGACACGGTCCCAGAGGGGTCAGCTGTTGTGTCCAGCACTGCTGGAAAATTACGACCTCTTTCAGTGCCCAGGAAGGATGAGAGCTCAAGGCTCTGACTTTCCCTCTGCTCCCGGGACAGGAGTCCCCAAGCTCAACTGCAGCGGAGCGCAGACGGCTCTTGGCTTTCCTTGGCGTACCTGGAAGCTCTCTATTGCTGCAGCAGATGTGTACACTCAACATGGCAGCGGGCAAACTACTCAAATGCCCTGAATTCTCAGGCTCTGGGTGGAAGCTTACTGTGTTTTTGCAAGCCAGTTCACCCCCTGCTGAAGCACAGAAAGTTAGTTTCTGAGCAAGCTGCACGGCCCATTAGTCCCACAGCATCTGCTCCAGGCACACCAGGCCCTCAGCTCTTCAGCACTACCCTAAGGCCACCCTACGTTACCAAAGGGTCTTCCTCACCCACTGTATCCCGGAAGGAAACAATCCCACCCTGCCCCAAAGCCTTGCTGGTAAACAACAGCAGCAGGACCTATGTCTAAACCAGAAGCACGTGCATTGGAAGATATTTGGAGAATCGTGAGGAATGATTTTTGTTTAAAACAGCCCAAAGGGGCACATATCCCTGAAAGAGACAGCTGTAACAGAAATAAGCCGAATATGACCCATAAACCAGGAGAGGTCATCAGTAAGCTGCAGAGAGCCACAACCCTTTGCAGTTACATACACTAGGGAGTGCCAAGGAAAGCAGTTACCTATATGTACTTATCTGGAGACTACAACTTCTTCAGTGTGAGATTTTAACCCTACGTAATGCAAAGGGAGACAGCAGGCTATGATGGTCAGTGTGGAGAGTTATCAAAATAAGCAGGCCAAGTGCTAGGGAGGATCAGAAAAGCAGTTACTCGGAGGAGATAAATCCATGTGACTTTTTAACAGAGCTGCCTGTCAAAGGATGCCTTCTTGAGAGAAGTATGAAGCTTCTGTTACCAGCAATGCCCACAGCTATATAAAAGGAATACAGATCACGAAAGCTGAAGTGTTAGGAAAGGCTTTTTGGTCTGGTACTTACCCTCTCTTTGTAGTAGAAGGAGCTAATGGAGACCTGCTCCTTCTCGCTGCGTGTCGGGCTCCCACTGTACAAACGCAGATTGCCTGGAGTCTCTGTGCGGATCTTCATTGGAGTAATGAGGCCACTATGGTACGCTGATAAAGCTGACAGGGACCTGGAAACAAGAGAATACACTTTTGGGAGCTTCCACCCAAAGTGCTCTGGAGGCTCACCCCGATATCTCCACTGACCTAAGCTGCTAGCAAAGTTTCAGGTGTGAAGGAAGGGCTCTCTGTGGAGAGCCAGTGATACAAGGGACCAGCTTCTCTGTGTCGAGGGCACAGCTAACACTAGAGGCTAGCATTTTCTGAGGGCCAGCAGCTCCAGCGCAGGCTACGATCTTCTCCTGCCTTCTTGCCAGTGACAGCGGCACACTTCAAATGCAATGCAGGGTACTCACCTGGGTGTGGGCTCCGTCGGGGACACTGCACGGTGCATGGTCATGGGTCTTGTGAAATACACCAGGTACCCTGAGGAGAGAGACACGGCATAAAGATCATGCCAGGAGAAGCCAATTACCCGGGGGTGGTTCACACAGGGAAGCCTGGTTGTTGAAAGTACGATCAAGGGGTTGGGTGCCTATCTACCTCTCTGAGCGCTTTTAAACTACAAGTAAACAATCTCTTTTTCTCAGCCCAAATCCACTCTTTGCAAATCCATTAAGTAGCACGTTTGTTGAGATGACTGTCTTAAAAGCACCGACTCAAGGGGCTCACAGATGTTAGAGAAAAGACAGTAAAGGAAAATGAGCAAATACATGCTCATGTTTTAACTCCTCACCAGAACTTGTCAAGCACTTTGATACTCCAGAGGCAAGTGAGGTGCTATTTAGCTGTGCAGAGAAATCACTGCAGCTTGTACGGCTCTCCTTTTCAAAAGGATAACCCAAGCCACCTGAAGCCAACTCCAAGGCACTCTCCCACAAGCCTCATCCCATTTGTTAGCATCTCAAGTGTCTTCAGCCACCCACTCTTGCAAGGGTTTCAGGACTTAGCAAGATTCACTGAGCCTGCTCGACGCCATACTACTCTGTTCTACTTTTGCTGGGAATTCAGTGAGACCTGTATGTACAGCAGCTTTCAAAACATGCTCGAACTGGGATGCAGTCAGGTCTGGGGGAGGCATGCCTGCACCCAAAACTGCTCAGTGAACTTAACAGCTCTTACTCAGACCTCAACCTGGTTTTTAAGGATGATCTTTGCACTGTACTCTCTCCTGGAAACCTGGAGGTAATTGTACCCCATCTCCCATTCAGGAGAAGTTTCCCAATGACCTTTGGAAAGCTATTTTGGACAACAGAAGGGGTACAGAATCAGGAAACAGTGGTTAATAATGAGAATATGGCTTCAGCAAGGGGTAAGTTCAATCCCAAATCACAGGAATTTTGAGAAGACTGAGCACCAGAACCTGTCCAGCAGTTTGATGCTGGTAGGGGAGAACCAGGCAAGCAAACCCACTATTCCCAGTCTTCTGTAAAAGAGAGGTTTGTCAATGCCTCTGGCACACCACAGGCCAAAGGCCACCTCTTCAACTAGTCCTGGATTTCCAAATCATAAAATCCCACATGCAACACCAACTGCAAACACTAGCTAACTAGTCTCCTTATCTGTAAATTCATCACAACATTGCTACTTCAATACCATTTCTTACTCACTGCATGGCAGTGACCAAAGCCTCATCTTGCTCCCAGGCAAGTGTTCCCCAAGACACCAAGAGGACCATTCCCCAGGTAGCTGTTGTACCGTAGCAGCGATGGGGCTAACCTGCACCACAGAACCTGGCTCCAGAGGTCCGTGGAAATGGGATGTTAGAGTCCTGGTAGGAGCCGTAGGCATTGGAGACCCGGGCGAATGTGGGCAAGGGGGCTGTTACGGAGTTTGACAAAGCGTAGGGATTACTGGACGTGCTGTCCTCTTGGTTCTGCAACAGAAGTTACCCAAGGTCACACTCCTGCTGCCGCAGGAAGGAAACCCAGCTGGAGCACTGGGCACCGCAGCGCCAAGCAGCCTCATGGAAGGTGCTCATCCTTCGAGCCAGAGCAGATCAAGCAAAGAGCACGGTCACTGCTCTGGCTGCAAAGGCACTTGCAAGCACATTTCCCTTTGAGGAAAGGGCTGCTCTGGCTGCTCATCCAGAGATTTCTCTCCCACCAAAGCTGTGTTGAAATACAGAGCTTAACTTTGGGTGAAACAGTGGGAAATCACACAGAAAATCTGACCTTCAGTCTCTGGATATGACTCAACACAGCGAGCAGAGCTAAACCCATACCTCAGTGAGGCAAGTGAGACAAAGTCTCCTCAAGCAGCAGTACCACACAGCTGTGGGGGGCCAAATGCAGGCTGGGAGACTTGCAGGGAGGAAGGCAGGTGGTATGAAATACTGGGGGACCTCAGGCCTATCCACTGGAATTTTGGCAGCAATCTGTGTTTATTTGGATAAAGAGTACTACAGCTTAGGTTTAAAGGAATTCTTCAAAGGCTGCAGTGCCTGGCTTGAGTCATCCGATTTCCATACAATGGAGAAAATTCCTACTCTTACAATATTACTGCCGAAACCAAACAGAATTAAACTTCTCCATGTAAAACAAAGCCCTTTATTTGCGATGAATAAACAAAACCTTTTGGAAAAGAAACCTGAGGAGACTCTCCAGTCTTTTCCTGAATGCTAAAAACCCCCGCTCCAGTATGCTTCACCCACACACAGACCTGATACCTCACACTGGGATGCTGAGTAGGTATCACAGATCTCTCAGCTAAGGGCAGAGTGTGACTTGGATCTATCTGCAGTGTCATCCCTACAAAACTTCAGCACAAGGCTTCAGAAAAAAACAGACTTTCACTGTTTTCTTCCCTTAAAAAAAAAAAAAAAAAGTTAAAACCCTAGAATAGGACTAGCAGGACCTTTGACTGGAACTGAGGAGGTAAAGACATCTGCCACTGCCTTTCAGACAAGAATGAACCCACCAGCACGCTCTTATCTTCCCTCACAGATGATAACCATGCCCTGGCACTTGGTGAGATACACTCCGAGCTGAGAAGCTACCACGCACCACTAAGACGCTCCAACCCTCAGCCATTCCTGCTAACCTGAAGATCAGTGAGCATGCAGAGCTCCCCAAAGCAGCAAACGTTCAGGGCCTGATTTTCAGAAACAGAACACATCTAGTCCTCCGCTCTGTTTTCTTCCACTTTAACCAGAAGCGCTTACACAAATGTAATGGCCGGTCACAGGGGTCTATTTACACGCCTAAAGAGGCCGGACTCTCACTGCAGAGTCAGAAGTGTGGGACGTGGGAGAAGACAACAAACTAGGGCAGGAAGCCCATGCAGTTCTCCATACCACAACAGACTCCAGCCAGGAGACCAGCTGACGCAGGCAGGGCTCCAGGCAGCTCTGGTTCCGCTTCACTTTCTGCAGAGAAGTGTCTTTCAATATCTGGAATACATACAAGATGCAGCTTGAATCACGGTTACATCCACACCTTCCCCACGTCCTTTTTTGCCCGCAGAACAACTAAGATGCCAGGATCCAGAGAGGCTGAAGCCATCCCGTAATGCCCACCGGAGCCACACTGACCCGCTGCTGTGCCGTCTGCTTTGAGGAACGGCTGGGAGCTTTGATCAGAGCACCAAGGGTTCACCTAGATTCAGCACGCTCTGAGCCAGGATCTGGGCTTATATACTACTGTAGCCCACACATTTCACACCAGTTTATGGCAAACTGGATCAGGTTTTTTTAGGAAGGAACCCAGGTTGATCTATCTACTTGCTGCTGGGGAAGGGATTTCATCAGCAATAGGACTTGCTACACCAGATGATCAAACACCTGGTCTGGAATTAGTGTGGCCTGTGTCAAAAGTCCCCTCATTTTTAAAACAGTTCGTGGAGGAGAGCAGGAAGCAACTCCCAGCTCAAAAATCTTATCCTTCTGCAGCTGGTCATTTTGTCTAGTACGGGGCTGGGGCAACCACGTGAGGAGAAGAATGTTAGGGATCCTCAGGCAATACACATCACACAGGAATGCAGTGGCAGTGAAGAACACATGTGTCAAAAGCACCAGCAGAAAAAGGCAAATACTGGGCTGCAAGCCCAACAAACACCTCACCCTAGGAGCTCCACAGTGTATCAGTTCAAAATGACAACTGGTAGGTCTTCAGCAAGATCAGATGTTTTACGGTGTCACTAATCTAGACATCAAGCGACCAGCATTTGTGTATTTATAAAGACAGTGTACACTCCTCACACACCTTCAGCAGCTTCGCCTTCATGGAGGCAGTGATCGAGGTCGGGTTGATGAACTGGAAGGACGGTGCAGCGTTATTGGGATACTGGACGGGGAACATCACCAGCATCCTGACTCTGTGGTTGCCGCAGTGCACTGACACCGTACAGCTACGACTCACCGCATCCATCTGTGTGAAGAAAAGCAACTGCTCTGTAGTTACATCTCCAAGGACCTTTAAACTTACAGTGGCTTAAATTCAGGTTGAGGGGCCGATTCCTCTGCACACCCATGAGATGAAGTCGTGCTGTTCTCAAGGGCAGTGAACACAGTGACAGCACAAAACCCCAGGCAGATGGGGACAGACTTGGCTTGCACCAGCAGACTGCCAGTCCAGCACCCCAGCATCTGGAGATCACAGCCAGCCCAGGCTGCACTGGGAATCAGGCTCTACCCCCAACAGCCACTGCACCCCAGCCCACTTCACCTGGCCGTGGAGAGCTCCAGGCCCAGTGCAGCAGTAACCGGCACCGTCTAAGATCATACACCACTGTCTCAGAAAACCACACCAGGATCATGCCATGAGCTGTGAAACCACAGGGGTGGGGAAAGGAGACAGACAGCTCCCTCAAGCCTCCCATCCCAGTTCAGTGCTGTGCCTCCAGCCAGCTTCCACGCACAGAGGAGGGTCTGGCGTGCAAGGGAGGTGCCAAAACTGAGGGAGAGTGTGCAGGATAGGGAGGGCTCAGCAGATCAGGTTCAGAAACAGCTGAAATAAGATCAGCTGCATGTAGTGGAACAAGTCACTTTCCACTCTGCAGTCTAGCCAGAGCGGAAAATGCCATCCAGCCTTTTTGGGACCAGCCAGTGTACTTACTGGGCTGAAACACTTCCCACACTTCCACTGTCTGGGATTCTCCTCTTTGCTACTACCCCTGGCCAAGTGGATCTCCACAGCTCAAAATATACCTTGTTTACAGACAGCAGTCACTGCAGCAAAGAAGGTTCCCCTCAAAAAGCTCCAGCGAGCCAGCCTGCCCACATCCCCTCCTAACAAGCCAGAAAAAGGAAACTCTCTACCTCCACATTGACATTTCGGATCTGCACGTTGATCAGTGAAAACTCCTGCTGCAGTGTCTGAGGCAGCCCCAGCTGATCCGTTTTCTTTCCCAGCAGGGGCTCATCCAGGAAATCTTCTTTTAAGGCTGACAGGAAAGATGGAGAGCAGGTTGACACAAGCTATAACCGACTTTTGGCAGATGATGCCAGCAGGTAACCAAGACAGCAGGCTTTCCTCTGCTCTTCTGACACACACAGGTACAAGTTTTACCTAGCAAAGACCTGAGAGCTGGAGGGTCTTGAGGCAGGCTTCTGAGCCTCTCTCTTCAAAAAACCAAACCTGTCTGCACACAGGTTTCCCAGGAAGGTTACAGGAGCCGCCTGTACTCTGTGCAGCCCTAAATGGTCTGTCTCTACTCATCTGAGACCCCTTCTCCTCCCTACACAGTACTGCCAGAGTCACAGACAGCTGAACTGGAGCCCCTAGGTTCAGTGGGAAAGGACTGCTGCCAAAGCAGTCTCCAGGAGGAGTTCTGGTTTTTGGGACTCACACCCCGCCACTCCTGGCTTTCAGGGAATGCTTCCAAAGCATAATAAGGCTTTGGGAGAGAGAAGAGGGCATTTCTGGCCCTACGAGAGGCTTAATTAATTTGTAGCAGCCATTTGCATTTCATATTGCAGGCACTCCAGTGTTTCAATGGTCTTTAAAGAATCATCTAAATGCTGGGTCTAGCTGTCCAGTTCCACCAACAGTTTTCAGGAGGACAATGAGCCCTGAAGGCCACAATACATTTAAACAGCCAGGCAAGTGCTGCAAGACATAAGGAATTATGGTTAAGGTGGCAAACTTGACTGAGATTCAGAAGAACTGGTCTCTGCTTCTGGTCGTGCCTGACTTTTGCCTCCACTCTTGCTATGTACCCCCAGAAGGGCAGGGGCAGCTCCTTCTGAAGGGGGTTTTGCTGAGAAGATCAAACGCATTTCTTGATGCTAGTTGCAAGGACATAAGGGAAGTCCCAATTATTCAGCTGTCATTCTCATGCTCGCAATATCATATTCCATAGACTTTTCCTAGCAAAAAATTACATGGGAAGAAATGCAGAAAGCTGTCCTTTCACAGGCATTTGCCTAAAAGTTACTGACTTTGCTGCTGAGACAAATAAATCTGGCTTTACTGCTGCCCAGTGGGTTGCTGAATTTGGATAGGTCAGATGCTCAGCTACTCATTCCTGTCTGTGATTTTATTATAGTGCTTAGATATACTCCACAAAAGGGAGCTGAAAAGGCGATTAAAGGAAGATCAGCGGCTCTCGGGGAAGATGATTATTTCTAGCTGAAGACTCCAGATATCTTACTGAAAAGCCATCTCTGAGGCTCCCAACATGGGCAGTGCTCTCCTTTTGTCTTCTCCTCCCATTCCTTTCCAATTACTTTCTAATCCCCAAAAGCCCACATATTTGACTAGATTCCTAAAGATCCTTTACAGGCAGCAGCCAGTGAGGAGAGCTGCACACTGAAGACACAGCTGGTGGGCTTTCTGATTTATCTGCAGAACGCTGTTCTCTTCAAAGATACCCCAAAGTGCTTTACTAATATAACATGGAGGCTTTGTCTGCAACTGCAATGCAGCCACATCCAAGACGAGACATCAACGGTCCACAATAGCTTTTAGGCTAGAAAGAACTGAAATTCCTACCTAGGGACTCGCTTGCGCATTGATCCTGCAATCACAGTATTTGCAGCAAAATCTACCCAGCTACAGAAAAGCCATTTTCATTCCCTTTGGCCACAAGGGAAACCTTAACAGCCTGAACCAGAGCCAGACCCACACAGAAACCACACAGGATGCATGAACATGACCTCATCAGGGACAGAGAAAGAGTTAACTCTCTCCTGTGGAAAAAGAGAGGTCAGACAGCCAGAATGAGAATACTTCACGCTCCCAGCTGGAGCAAGCAGTACTGCTCACGGTGAGCCCAGGTAACTGGGGCTCTTTTGACCATATTATAAAACCCTCACGCAGACAGTGGTGCTGACAACTTCTAGAAACTTCTGCTGCTGCCACATAGGACAGGGGGCAGAGAAAAACTTCACTGGGATTTGCTGGGAAGAAACTTCCAGTTCGGAAGAGATGCCTTCCCTAAGGAACCTCACAGCTTGCTCCTTTATTTAGAGAACAGATATTAGACCACTTCCTCCCCTTCTCTCCAGTTTGTCACCAAGCCAAATGGAGAATCAAATTGCTTTCCTGTAAGCCCCTCACATGTGGATCCGTTGTAGCACCCTGCTACATTACAGAAAGAAACTGAATTTAAACCCAAGCTGACACAAAGGCATGGGAGCACTCAGTTCTTCTTCCTCAGTGCTGGATACAGAAATGTGTTTAGATAGCTTTTCCACGTGCACATCACCACCATGGGTCTGCTGCAATCTCTTCTATTCTGGTACTTATGTTCTTCAAACACTAACACCCTGAATGTTTAACCTGGCCAGAGCCTTAACCACACAAACCCTCCTCCACATTCCTTCCTTGTTTGCCTTCTCTTCCATAAAGTCAAATCAATGCTTTCTGTCAAAGCCCCTGACCCATTCCCATCCACGCATCTGGTACTCAGAAGTCGGAGGTACCATCCTTCCCCCTCTGCTCTGCTAGCCTTCAGCTACCTGCTGCAGAATCATAGAATCACAGAATAATTAAGGCTGGAAAAGACTCCTACGATCATCAAGTCCAATCGTCACCCCAACACCACCATGCCTGCTATACCTTGTCCCGAAGTGCCATGTCTACACGTTTTTTGAACCCCTCCAGGGATGGGGACTCCACCACTGCCCTGGGCAGCCTGGTCCAACACTTCACAACTCTTTCAGTAAAGAAATTTTTTCTAATATCCAACCTAAACCTCCCCTGACACAACCTGAGGCCCCAGGGAACCAAGCCTGCGGCTCCGCATGGTTCAGAGCAGAAAGGAGAGTGGGGATTTTATTCAGAGCAGTCTGTAGTTGCACCAGGTTCAAACAAGGGGTCTCCAGGTCCAGGCAGCTTTTCATGAGCTACCAAGGACATGAGCATGTGATGAACAAAAATGCACAAGCTCTCTCTTATGGTGACAGGAGAAGATGCCAGCAACCATCTCCACGTTTGATCAGTTCACACAGTGACCCCAGAAGAAGCAGTTTGGTACTAGGCGTGACGTAAGCAGTTTGTGTCAGAGTGCCTTACACATACGCTCCTCTCTTCTGGGGGCTCAATTCTCAGCTTAAAATGAAATACCTTCCTAAAAGCCAGAACTGACTTTCCAATTACCTTATTTTTGGCAGGAAGCCACAACTATAACCTAAAGACAATTCAATTAAATGCTACTTGTGACAAGAAGAGCTGTTTTACAGCTAGAATGATGTTATGCTGTGTTAGAATAGATAAAGAATGGTAGGACAAAGCTCAGAAAGCCCTTCTGCTGGGGAATCTATTAATCCTCGAAACAGCACCAGTCTGTGCTTTGCCTATAATGTTATTTTCCTATACCAAGACGCATCATCTTCCCAATACAACGAGAGCTGGTGTTTGAAGTTCCACAATCCATCACTTGTCTCACCTTCCTCATCCCCGTGCCCAGAGTTATGCTGGGGCTCAGAGTCCTGGGGGTGAAGGGTCTTGTCTGGCTCTGGCAGATGAGAAATCCCATCGATGAGGTCCTCGACTCCATCCAGGATATCGTTAGCACACAGCTGAAAAGAGCAAACACAGCCACATGCTGCACAACAGAAACCAAACCGTGGAAAGAGCCACCACTGAACAACTCACTTCTCCAGGGAGCTGGATTTGCAAGGTAGGTCTGTCCACGCAACAGTCATGACTAAGACCTCGGTATTGTTTCTGTGACAAAGACAGGTGATCTTCCACTTTCCAGCATCCTCAGCTCTGTCACCTCAGACAGCCTGGCCAAATCTCCTGCTTGCTTACAAAGCCACTTAATTGACATAGCTAGTCCAAGTGACAGAGGTTTTACTTTAATCAAAACTAAAGCTGGTATGACTAATTCCTTGAATTGTCATTTTTTAGATTGGCTATAACAGTAGCACACTTTCTGCTTCTGATATTTACACTCCAGTAGGATCTAGAGAACCAGGCACATACCAGGGGCCCTAGTGTTCTAAGTTGTGTATCAAAAAGAGACCACGAAAACTTGTATTTTGAGTCCAGCACAAGAAAACAGTGAAGAGGAGAGAGAGGAGAAAGGATAAGGGTGCAATGTAGCAAATTACAGCATTGCTCACCAGCATCACGCCATCACGTGTGTAGTTTGATCCAGACAAAGACAAGGACAAATGAGTGGGAGCCAGCAGAGGAAGAGTAAAGGCTCTGACATGGATGAACAATTGGTTTAAAGACAGGAACGAAATCAAGTATTCACAAATATATCAGGTAGGAGTAAAGGGTCATTTTTCACAGAGAAAGTGTTATAGACCTGCAAGACTCCTGCAGGATCTGTGCTGGGACACATGCTTCTCAACATAGTCATTAAAAACCTGGAATGGGAGGTGAATAGCGACATGACCAGGTTCGCTGATGCCACCAAGTTTTTTCAGGGTAGCAACAAGAGTGGCTGACTGCAGACAATCACAGAAGGACCTTACAGGAGTAACCATATTAAAATGAAAGATGAATGTCAGTTCAGATAAATATAAGGCAATGCACACAGGGGAAAAAATGGCAAGTTCAAGTTGCCTGAGGGAACAAGATGTAGAGGCCAGACTAAGCTGATGTTTTCATGGAATTATGCCCGGCAAATTAAAAAACACACCGAGTACTGCGAATTCTTTGGAAAAAGCAAAGTTCAGCTCCCCATCCCAAAAACCATATAGCGGAACTGAAAAAGGGTCGTGAAAGGCAAAAGGACAATCAAAGTTCTCGTCCAAGGGATGAAGTAAACCAAGACCTTTTGACTTGAAAAAGGAGGCAGCTGAGGAGGGATACGATGGAGGTCTACAGAATCATCAATAGCACAGACAAGATGGCTGCTCATTTCATCTTCAACGTACTGAAACTAGAATGTTGCAAAATAAATGAAAGTAGCAGAAAAGCTGTGAAACTCCCTGTTTATAGGATGTTTAAGATGGCAAAAATTTACACAGGTTCAAGAAAAGACAGAAGAGGTCTATGGAAGTGAAACTCATTGAGCTCTGCCAAAGATGCCAGACTCAATGAGCCTCTAAGCTGCCAACTGCAGGAGGCTGGCAGGGCATTTGAGAGATATATCACTCCATACTTGCCTCGCTCTTGTTGTCTTCCAAGACATCCACAGCTGAAGATGGGACAGGGCAACACGGGCCATTGTGGCCATATGAACCTCTGGTCTGACCCAGCACAGCTGTTCTAGTAATTGCATCAGCAATTTGTAACTGCTGTCAGACAGCAGAACAGAACTCACACTGCCTGCACCGGGCTAAGAGGCACAGCAAACAAGGGGAGGAAGCGGAGAGCACAATCCCTACATTTACCCAATACCTAGAATGCCAAGAGAAGCATCATAGAGTCTTGCGGCCATGGAGGTGGCATCTTCAGAGGCAATGCAAGCAGTAACTGATCTCCATCTTTCCTGAACGACCCATACGCTTACGGTTGTACAAAGTGGCCTTGCACTTCTACAGAAGCTTTCGAAGCACAGACACAGAGAGGTCTCATCACAGGTCTCCCTGGGGACGTTTCTGGGCTGGAGCTGAAAAGCAAAGTGAAGGGGCAGCTGGCTGCTGTGGCTGCAGCTCTAGGACACCAGAGGAGTGACTGGGAGTGCAAGGAAGGGGAGGTGAATCCAGTCTGTAAGAAAACTGTCTACAGTTCAAAAGCAAAAACGTTTACGTACCTTCTGCAGCTGGGAGTCAATTCGCCACAT
>Ga0181612_115460_pt1 | contig 18422 bp, 10 predicted proteins | sample HoacroProtozoa21_FD_119630 | JGI IMG/M metagenome (GOLD analysis project Ga0181612, IMG submission 119630) | Hoatzin crop microbial communities from Cojedes, Venezuel. Combined Assembly of Gp0051906, Gp0051904, Gp0051908
AGAGTTGTATTGGAGGCCCCAAAATTGGATGCCGTATTCTAGATGTGGCGTAACAAGTGCTGAGAATCACTGCCCTTGATGTACCAGCTGTGCTGCTGGTAATGCAGCCCACGATGCTCTTGGCCTTCACTGCTGCCAGGGCTCCCTGCTGACCCACATCCAATTTGGTGTCTACCAAGACCTAATCTTCCTTCTTCACAGAGCTGCAGCCTGTGAAGAAGGAAGCACTTCTTGACAGAGCACTGGAACAGGCTGCCCAGGGAGGTTGTGGAGTCTCCTTCTCTGGAGATATTCAAGACCGGTCTGGACAAGGTCCTGTGCAGCCTGCTGTAGGTGACCCTGCTTCGGCAGGGGGGTTGGACTAGATGACCCACAGAGGTAACTTCCAAGCCCTACCCTTCTGTGATCTGTGATCTTGTGTCCTTGCAAGTGGTTCCTCCTTCCCAGGTGCAGGACTCGGCATTGGTCCTTGCTGAATTTCATGGCGTTCCTGATGGCCCATTCTTCCTGCCTCTCCCTCTGAATGGCAGTCCTGCCCTTGAGTGTATCAGCTGCTCCCCCTGACACTGCTGCCAATTTGGTGTCATGTGCAAGCTTGATGAAAGTGGCCTCCATGGCTTCCTTCCTCCAGGTCATAGCTGAAGGTGTGAAGACAAACAGATCCCAGGATAGGCCCTGCTTTCTACCTTCAGGTAGAGTATGAACCATGAATCTCTGCCCTCTGAGCCTGTGCATCCTAGAGTTTTCCATCCATGTAGTTGTATACATATATAGGCTGCAATATTCACATTCAGATACATGGCTGTTGTGGGAGAGAGTGTCAAAAGATTTGAAAAAATTGAGGTAAATTGTCTCTCTTGCTCTCTCCTTGTCCCCAAATCCATTCATTTTCACACAGAAGTCGATCAAATTGGCCACACACAACTTACTCTTGGTAAGTCTGTGCTGGCTATTTTCACTACTTTCTTCATATGCCCAGAAATGTATTCCAAGAGGACCTCCTCCAGCAACATTCTGTGTTTATACATCAGTTTAGTCAGGTTAGGTACAATCTTTTTCTATACCTATAGGTACTGAACTCAGTGCGTATACTTTGACAACCCGGAGTTCTTCATATTCATTATCAGTTACTGGGACTGGACACAGTCCTTCACAAAACTGAAAGAAATATGTTGTTGAATGCCACTAACTCATGTTGATTTGGCTTAGCAGCTGGTGATGTTTTTATTTTCAAATTCCATTGAATAGTTAAAGTGATTTTTAATGCAGTTTGCAAATCAGGCAGTTCTGCTCACCAGCAGAAATTGTTACTTTTAAAGTCTCAGATTTGATCAATACCATGTTCCTTGGGGTACTGTTATATTTGACATTTCACACTGTTATACATATCAAAAAAAACCCTGCATCTACTGTTTAAAAAAAATTGAGTGTATTGTGGGTTTTCCATACACTGTGGTATTCACTTGCATGTTTTTTTATGCATCACATATCCTGTATTCAGCAGTAAACTCATTCTGAACTTCTGAAATTTGAAGTAGAGGTCCTAACATTTTCCTATGAATAAATCAGATGTTCTCTGCTCTGTGTAGTATCTTCTGAGTGTGGTACATTAACCTAAATGACATGAAAGAAAAATCCTGTCTCCAGATTTCTGTTGAGTTGTTTTTGTGAGTTTTTGTGGATTTTGGAGTGTATTTTGGATGTGTCCTGCTTTATCAGTGTCCTATGGATCAAGCTTCTTACAGCGCGGAAATAGTAGTACTGCAGCAGAGTGCAATTTGGCTGACCTGCACGCTTGCAGATTTTCTAGGTTCCCAATTCCTCCCCCACCCTGTACTCTTTGACTCCCACTGTCTTGTGAATGTGGGCAAGACAGGGCAGCTTATTTCTAGGCATGGCTGCCCCATCAGCAGTAGCTGTAGTTTCCCACTTGGTGCTCTTCATTACTGATAACTGTTGGCGGCCTTGAACCATCAAGCAGTTGTTCACAGATATTTGAGGAGCATGGAAATCGGAACCTAAGGACCTAGCGCATAAGTGAAATTTATATATGTCTGAGGCAAGAGAGACAGAACTCCTAAATTGTTTCAGTGCCTACATTATTGTGCAGCTGGTGGGAGGGGGAGAGCGGAGAGAGTCGTTGGGTGTCGGTTTTAACTGCTAACTGCTTCCAGCTACCATCACCAGTCGGACCACAAGCACAAATGCTTTACATGTGTGTTCTGTCATTTAACACTAACTAAATTGTTCACTGGTTATTTTGTCTGATCTAAATTCGGGACATGTATGTCCTTGATGACTACTGCTTAGACAGTAAGTGACAGTAACAAGCGCCTGAGGCGGCAGATAGGAAGTGAATCTCTGTTATCACAGCCATCGTTACAGGATGGCCACAGTGCATGTTTTCAGCGCAGTGCAGAGACTCGGATGGAAGCTGCTGAGTCTCAGTCATGCTCTTTGTGGTTGTATGGAAAACAGATTTGTTGTGTCTTCTCTAGCACTTCATCCAATATCAATGTCAATTTAAGATACCCATTGGCAAAAAATCATCATCAAGTAGTGGTTATGTGATTTGCATAAAGTTTTTATCTGCTTGTTTAGTCTACAGACTCAGTAAAGAGTTGATACATTTAATATGGATTCTGCTGCGCTGCATCTGCCACTGTGCAACTAAAAAGAAAAATGGTAAAAAGCCAAGGAAAACTAGCAGAAAAAAAATATTGGGAAGTATTTCCTTGAAACGTTGGAAGGAATAATGCACAAATGTCAAGGCAGAAAAGCCCTGGTCCAACAGGAATTTTTTCTGATTTAAGTTTATATTTATAAATGTTGTCTGTTATTATAAATCTCTTAGTTTCTCAGCAAAGTACGTTCTTTTCTTGGGTAACAGGCTATTCTGTCATAGTCACGGACATTTTGTTTAAAAGCTCAAAGTAAACAACCCAGAAAGCTGGATTAAAGAGAAATCATCATAATTTTAAAATTGTGTAATGTCTTGGCGTGATTTGTTGGAACCAGGCAATGGTTTTTACTGAAAAATACTGAAAATATAATGATAGATCAGTAATTGTTATTGTTGATTGTTATTTGATATTGTTGATGTTTACACATTTGTTATTTGATTGTTATTGTTGATATTTACACATTTTTTACTTCCTGACTTTTTAAACCTCTATCAATGGAGTGTGTGTGACAGGTAGAAGTCAAAAGGGCTTCTGCAAATACCTGAGGTATCACTCAGCATGATAGACAAAGTGGTAATAGTACTGCACTGTGAGAAATTTAGTCATAAATGTAAGTACACCTGTGATACCCACGATCCTACGTTAACACAATTGAAGGCTGAAATCTTTAAGCAGGAGAAACAGACAAGGTGAGTGTACACCTTTCAGAATGATTAAGTCAAAACCTGTAACTGAGAAAATACAAAGATTTCTCTGTTTGCGTCTGGAGTCATGCTGAAACGGGCAAATACACAGGTCACAAAATGGATCTCCGTTTGTATGTTCCTATGTATGTGATGATGAATACAGTGCGATTTTAATTTCTATTTTGATACTGAGTGTAACATGTCAGTGAACTGATCTGTGAAATCGAGTCTGACTTAGTGAGCAGTCTATAGGTAGTAACAGTTTCAACAGTGGGGATTTAAATTTTTCATTTTTCATATAATTCATGATTTCTAAAACTTTGTAACTGATACTCTTGGTGAGCCTACTAAAAAAAAAATAAATCAGTTAAGCAGAAATTTAAGCTTACTGCTTTATTAGTATCCTTCATAAAACCTAAAAAGATTTTAACTCTTGCTTGTGTTCCTCTCCCATGTGCTTACTTTCTGTGTCAGCATATCTATATTCTAATTGCATCCTTTCTCAGAATAGGCTTTGCCACACTTAAGTGCAGTGATCTATCTGTGACAATTCGTGATGCTGGGTGCCAAACTCCTTCACTTAGTCATGCATTTGAATTTGCAAAATAATCAGTTTTCTAGTGGTGATTTCCATGTACTTTTAAAACTGTATTTTGGAAGAGGCAATGATACACCTCTTCTTCCTCTTTTCCTTTTCCTTTGTGGTATGTAAAATACTTTTATTTTCAAGATGCACAGAGAGATATCCCTGAAAAATTAGTAGTAGCACTAGAGTGATGATGTACAACTTCATCCAATTGCCTTTCTATAGTATGGCTGTTGTCATTAGTAGAAGGTAGGGTCTTGCTTCTTGCACTTCTGAGCACTCTTGATATAGATAACATAAAGACTATAATAGTTTATGAAATACATAATGTAAGGAGTCTTCTAGTTTGCATATCCATCTCTACTCACGAGATGGAAAGATACTGAAGAGAAGGTGTAGTTGGAGCACCCCACAATATTTGGCCAAGGAAGGGATCCTCAAGGAAAGGGTTTTATTCCTTGTGAAGCCAAGAGCAGAGAAGAACTCACAGGCCATTTGGAGGGAAGATGAGAAAACAGAGATATTGTTCATTGTTTTATATAATTGTAATTTTTCAGTATTTCATCACTTCTGTCTTGCATAAAAAAAAAGAAGAGGGTAAGGGAATCTGTAAGTGTTAGAGTACACATGAAAAGTTTGATATTCAGGTGCAGAAGCATGTGCATTGTAGAGGGTGTTTAATATTAAAAGGATACATATCTGGAAATAGTTTGCTTTAAATATATGTAAAAACTGATTCATTGCAGCATAATTTCAGTTTTGAAGTCAGTTGATTTCAATGTATTTTGGGACTGGAGTAATGCAAGAGTGAATCAGTTCCATAATTATTTTGGGAAAAAATATTATGCTCATAGTTCTGGAGAATTTTTTTGGTATGAGTCATTACTGTTTAGGGAGGGTAACCATACCTTTCTTCATACTTTGAAATTACTTCCATCTTGCATATGCAGAAATGTTTCTTTTTAGGTTTCATTAGGGAAGGATTTTTTTTCCTCTGTGAACAGCAGATGCCTCAGATGAGTAAGAGAATTCTGGCATGCTGTTATAAGAAAGGATCCTAAAAAATCTGAGTATTATAATAAATAAAGGAGGACTGAAGATTTCAAAAGCTTACTTCATAGCAGCTCTAAAATTACCCTATTAAAAAAAATCAAGATATTTGCCACCACCTGTGGCAACTGCAACTGTTAATAAAGAAGAAAGAATCAAGTTCTTAGCATTTTCCCAGTGATGAAGAGGGGGCAACATTTTGGACGTAAGTTAATCAAACATGTGATGTTAGCTGACAGGAAGAAATTTTAGTAGTTATATTAACTGGTATATGACCATTGGCATTAATGCAGCTTGTAGGTGTATTTGTTGAGGTTGGGGTTCAGCGTATTTGAAATTTTTTAGTCAGGCTTCATTAAGGTATATAAATTGCATTAATAGATATGCTATATGTTTTCCCTTAATTAGCTCAGAAATGCATGTAGATAAGTGTGTGGTAACATGGCTGTCCCAAATCTTAAATATTGGAAATATTATTTAGGTTTTTTGTTTAAATTGTCTGAGATAGACAAGCATTAATCAAAACTGAAAAATAGAGGAAAAAAAGTTGTAAATATATTCACGTAGCACAGAGAAATATTGAAACATCAATGAGGTGTGACCTCTGAAGCTCTTGTCAGCTAAATATTCTTGCCGAGTATCCATGCAGAAATGTAAAATCTTTCTGTATATTTATTAAAACCATAACTTAGTGTGAAAAGACAGATGCTTCAGGAAGAATGGGGAAAGATACATGACTAATTGTGACTAGAATATATTTGTTTTTAATGTAAATCTACCAAGTACCAAAAGACTACAATCTGCCACAGTTTCAAAGGTTTATCTCTGCTTGCAGGAAGCACTCAGTTGTGGTCAAACTTTGTATTTATGCCTGCCATGTTGCTGTCCAGATTTCAGCAGGTCAGGTGAAAAAATAATGCCAGTATTGTCTTACAGAGAAAGAAAGAACTTCCTTCTGGAGCTCCAATATGAAAAGGTATGAGAAATTACTATCTTAGCATACACAGAATACTGGTAGGAGCATTAGTGTGGCATTAAGTATAGTGTCAGAAGACCAAAGGAAAAATATTTTCTCCTGAGAACAGGAGCACGTAACAAAATAGGAAAAGTGAAAATAAAAGGGGAGAAATAGTAGTGTTGCAGGGCAGGTAAAGAAATCTGAGAGCAGAGTGCTGCAGACCTATTTTTTCTAGAAATGTTCTGAGAAGAAGCATTGATAACAGGCCTTCATGGACAAAAAACATCACTCTGAACCTCAATCTGATGTGAAGAGTTAGATGAACCACTCTCACACAATGCTGTCAGTCTTTATGGATGGGTTTTTTTACACAGTAATGAAAAAGATTATTAAAAACTGACCTTGTTATTTTCTGCCTATGCAAAGTTTTATTCTTTCATCAAACCTGCAGAATCTTGAGATTGTTTGATTTAGTAGTTGCTAAAGAACCTAGAGAGAAGCAAAAAGTAAAAAAAAACAAAACTAAACCCAGGAAAAAAACACCAAAAAGGTTCATGACTGAGGCATGAAGAATTCTCATTTTATTTGAATTGGAAAAGTATAGCCTGTTCCTTCTTCCTGATACCAATACCAGATTAGCTGTGGAAAGGAGATACTGATAGTTGAACCTTAGCATCTACAATTTGGTCTTCATTGCATCAGCAGTGTTTCCTACAGAGTTCAGATAAGCTGCAAGTGACAAATAAAATATGTTTCCTTTGATTGTAGGAAAGTGAAAGCCTTTCTTTGGCTATGAAACCTTCTCTGGTTGAAGGACAAACCGATGAGGATCTAGAAGATTCAGAATGTTATGTTGTGGTTAATTTTCTGCTTTTTGATTTTCAGTAAATCCTGTGACACATTGTGATATTTCATTGCATCTTGCCATGGCGCTATCTCATAACCCACGTTTATGGCAATGTATTCCTTTCATTTTTTAATAGATGCATTCTCTGTCTATCTTCCTAATAATGAATCTAATTTAAAGTTTCCTAGTTGACAAGTTTATTTTAGTTGTTTCCTCTTAGATTTTATGTTTGCTATTTATTGTTAATTGGTCACAGTTCATTGATGATCGTAGATGACTGTGATGTATTAACCTGTGGCACTTTTTAATTTTGCTTCCTTTAAAGCATGCATTTAGATTTGCATGTATATATGTAAAGTGCTGAAAATAACACTTGAAAATCAAAGAAGGCTGGGTATCCAAGGATCATTAATCACTGCTAGTAGATGAACTCAGGTGTCTACCTTGCTTGGGTCAGCACATGGCGGTGAAATACTGAGTTCTTCCACGAATGTCTTTTATGTTGCACTACCAGTAGCAACCCTTAGAAATTAATAAATAGCTTGCATGACCACCTGCATTACTGTTGTGGGGTGGGAACCATAAAATTCCCCAAAAAGGATTTATAGTTTTTAAGCTTACCTATAATGATGTACTGACAGTATGTGTGATTTTTGTGTAAACTAGGTCTTGTCAAATGTAGTCTCATAAGCTTGCAAGTTGAGTTGAAACAGGTAACTAAGATTAGATTCCTGGGAGATACTTTCGCTTTAACTTCTGGTGTGTACATCCTGTGGTACTCAGCATGTAACTTCAGATCTATTTTAGAGCATTGATCTCTATCATCTTTCAGGACATGGTTTAGTTTCAGGACATGATTTAGCAGGCATGGTGGTGTTGGGTAGATGGTTGGACTTGATGATCTTAGAGGTCTTTTCCAACCTTTATGATCTATGAATAATTTTGAGTGATGACTTTTGAAAGATGCTGTGTTCTACTTTTGGATTATACAATTTATATATGTCATTTCATAATCTCTTTATGATTGGTAGAAACAGAGAATAGTTTTTCAGATGAAAATGCTTTAAAAATGGTCATGTTGATGAAGAGGTTTAAGGATGAGATGAAGATATAAATAATGGACATAGGAAATGGTAATGACATTGTGGCCAGTGTAGCTCATTCAAGCCTTTATTCTAGCTAGTATTTAAATGACGTGCCTAATATTGAGAATGCATTTAAGCATTTCCCTTCTGGGTGTGAGTCTTTGCTTGCTTTTATCAAAATTAATGATCTGTTCTGTCTTTAGACCCTGAATGGGAAATTTTGTAAAGGCCTGCTCATATAGCTCTGCTTTGACAGCTTTGTAGCTAGAGCATAAAGAAGCTACAGTTAAACAGTCATTTGCAGGGAAAGATCCAATGGCAAACATGGAAATGGTCCTAGTAAAAAAGATTCATGTGTTTTCTGCATGTAGTGTCCTTAGCTTAAAAGTATTATGATCTGCTGTAAAAACTGACACTGTGCTTGTGCTTTGGGCAGAAAAGAGAATTAGGAAGGACACGGAATAATTGCGTGAAGTTGTTCAGATTCACAGTCAGTTTAAGTGGGTGACATGCAGTGTCTTATGCAGCATCTGCTCAGCAGAAGAGTTAGCAGGAAACAAGAGGAAATCAATGCACTCCTGCGCAGACCTGTGGTGGGTACGTGGGCTCGGTGCCATTCCGGTGTTCACATCTCAGGCAGGACAGAGTTAAGAGAAGGTGTGAGGAAAGGCAGTCGAACTGGTGCTGGGGTTGTAACTGCTGCTGTACGAGGGGGCACTCAGAAGGCTGGTTTGACACACCGGTTTTAAACAGCATGAGGCTGAGGAAGGGCAGGGCTGAGATGTACAAACTCTAGGAGGTGGTGAATATAGCAAGTGTAAAACTTCAGTGCTAGGGGTATTTCTTAAAACTATTACTTGAAGTAGTTAAAGGAAGTACTTCCTTACACAGTGGTTAGCGAACATCTGGAATTTGTTGCCAGAGGAGGACATGAAGAAGGCCGTATCAGCAGGATCAGAGGGGCATTACACACATTCATGAACAACAGGTTCAGATTCATGAACAAGAAGGGATGTGCCCTCCTTCATCCCAGTGGAAACAGCTGTGGATGTTGGGAGAGTGTGAGGGGAGCCAAGAGCAGAGAGTGTCCAGGCATCCCCTGACCACAGTGTTCCCTGCTACCACAGAAGACAGGAGGAGTGCAGAGCTGGGAGGAGGACCTGTCCAGTGCAACACGGTATTTCTTATGCACTTAGTTTTCGCTTTAATAGGATTTAAGTCTAGCTAGGATGGATACCTGTGATAATCTGTCCATGGTAGAACAGGTCTGTGCTTGGGATAATTTATTTTACTACTTAGACAGCTTTTCTACCCTAGAGTGATGGCCTTGACCCATTTATGTAGCCTCCAGTCTCTGTTTCCTGTGGGTCAATGAAATGTTAAACTGTAGCAACTACTCTACCAGGTGACTGCAGAAAAATTGTCGGAATATATTTTCATTATGAACACCATTTTTGAGGATGATCTAACATTTCTTTGCCTTTCATGACTATGAATTATTCTTCCTGCTTGCTTAGAAATATTCAAGAGGGACAATTACAGATGGATGGTCGAATAAATCATTGAATCTCCACAAAACAGGAAGAAGTTTGCAAAGGATTTTTTTTTTTTCCCCCTCAGTAACTGCAGCCTCCTGCTCCTTGAATAATCTCCCTTATGAGAAAGAGGGATTAACCTTCTTCTGACCCTTTAGAGATATCATCTACCTCTTTGCCAGGGCAGCCAAGGTGTGCTCCAGACACCACTGTCTGCCTTGGTTTCTAGATTCCATGCTTCTGCATAGTTACGGAGGATATGAATTAATATTAAATGAGATAAAATTAAGATAAAGAGAGAATAATGTAAAATGAATGGGAGACTTCATGACTAGCAAATGCGAAGAAGACTATGAAGTCCTAAATACCTTTGTATCAGCACTCAGTCAAATGAAAATAGGGTAAGTAGTTATGACTTGAATTTTGGGTAGCTGGGGAAATTTCACTTTTAGTAATCCAACATTTATTAATGCCAGGACAACAATATTGCTAAGGTTCATTATGGACTTAACACCTATGCATCCTTAGTCTCTGCATAATTTATTTGCACTCTTGAAATGTACATTTTGTAGATGATAAATTTGGGCTTTAGAAATATAAATTATGGATACACCCTTTGAGGAGAAAAAGGAATGACAAGATTTACGTACAGTGAAAAAGCACATGACTGAAGATCTCCTCTGTACTCTTGTGTCCCTGTGGTCTCAAACACCTAAATTCAATGCATTATACCTTCTGTCTCATCTGCCTGCAATAGCACTGTTATTACCTCAGGCAGTGCAAGTTGATTAAGATCCCCCTTAATTCACTGGGCATCCTTCTGCTAACTCTTGTCTACCTGAATTGGCCCAGACTGTCCAGGACCCCTGGCAGATGAGGTCCCTACCTAGATCAGAGCATCAAAATACTAATTTTATACTGAGATTGCATTTGAAAAAGTACCTCTGAAACACCACAAGCTGTCAAAAATAGCAGCAGAATACAAAGGTCTTGTTGCTGTAGGAAATGAAATAACAAAGAAAACCTGTAAGCACACCCATTGTTTACCAGCAGTAAATCAGTCTGATGTATACAGTAAGCTCTTTTAAAAGATATATAGATTTTTTTTTTTTTTTGTTATTCTTTCTAACATATTCTCATTCCCAGATTTGTCTTTCTGCTTGAATTTCAGGCCTTATGATATGTTCTCCTAAGGATTTAACAGCTGCTACTTCCCTTAAAAGATGCACATGAAATAAATACCTTTTGTCTGGCAGTGAATCAGAGGCAGTGCCACCCAGGAGAAAAGGCAGCCTATCCTGCAGAGACCATCACTGCTGTGAATCACCTTTCTTGCTCTTTTTTACAGCTGTGAAAGAGATGGCTGCTACTAGGTTTGATTTCAGGCTGTTGAGACAAGTAGCTGTCTCTGCTTCTGTCTCATGTGTTACAATACTGATATGCAGTACTGTGTATGGTTTTAAATGATGTTATACAGAGACAGTTGCATACCAAAATAAAAGCAAACAGGAAAGCAGGGAAAGCAGAGTGTGAAATCCTATCATTAGGTCAGATATTCTGATGACAACAGTTCAAATCACTATGCAAATAAGGCAGAAAAGAAATATCTTTCAGGAGACATTTGCTATCCAGTGTTGGATTTCTGCCTGCTTTTTGCTTTCACCTTACTTATGCAGGACATTACTCCACTTCTTTCTTCCCCAGAGCTTGAAAGCAGAGTTTGTTTAAGGCTAGTGGACTGTATTTTGTATGTTTTCCTTCTTTCTCTATGGTATTTTTTCAGACCTTGACCAGAAATAGAAATCACCAGTGTAGAACTTCTGAGTATGGTCTTCCTTCTCCAAACTTACCTTTGTTGATGAGCACTGAAATAGACACCGTTATGGCCAGTAAAGTGTGATCTCTGGATTCTGAGATCATCAATGTGGAAATGATTGGGATGCCTTACTGGTGAGAGCTCATGTTGTAGGTCCTTTGCAAAATCAGACTGATGTCATTGTTCGACTCATGTTCTGTGTTTTGAAGGTTTTCTTGTATTTTCTGCTTTTAAAAGTAAAAAAAACAGATGTACTGGGAAACTGCCTGAGCTTTTCCAAATGTTTTCCTGGTTAGTCTTTCCCCTGTGTTAGCCAGAATGGCACTGGCACTAGCCTGAAAACTGTTGATTGGTGGTTGCAGTTTCGCAGCTTCTCTTAGATGTCTACTCCTGAGCTGATCAGACCTTGACAGGTTATTTCTCTAAAGATGCAGGTATACTTACCCATCATAGGTGACAAGATTTCACTCCTCCTGTCTTTCTGTTCCTGTAGTTTATGAGTGCTCACAAGCTTTCTTCTTTCACCCTTGCAAATGCTGTTACAGGAAGAGGTGGGAACCAAAACAGAGGAGAGACTGTGTTTACACCAAGGCTTCAAAGTGTAGACCTTTCTGACCCAGCTTGAAACTAATATGGCTTCCTTCAGTTTGGAGTCCAGTGCAAAAGCCACATGGCACCTGGGTCACCCCTCAGGTGAGTCACTTGTTGCGAGCTCTGTGTTGCATCAGCTAAAAGGCTACAGTGCCCGGTCTTAAACTGGTTTGGTATTGAGCTGCAGCTGATCTTTGGGTTAGGTTGCACTACACTCAGTCCCAAGTGTCTCACCCAAAGTCACACACATGATCACCCATGGCAGATCTTATAGCTGAAGCCAGCTGCCTCAAGTCGTAGTCTTGGGCCCTAACCACTAGGTCATTATGCTCGCTCATAAGACAAACCTTTGCAAAGCTGATTGTTTCTAACCAGGTATTTCACGCTGATTTGCTTTCTCAGAGAAAGTGTATCCATTTTGGCAGATCTGTCTTTCTTTGTAGGTCAGTCTCTTTAGTCTTTCTTTTTCAGCTTTTTCCTTTCTGTCAATACTTCTGGAAATGAGGGGTCTAGAAGCAATGCTATTTTAAATAACAAGCACAGCTTCTTAAATGACAGTCACAACATGTGCACCATCCAAAGTCTAAACAAGGAGAGGACTAGTTGAAGCATAATATGCCATGAATTATTCTTACAATAAACATTTTATCTCAAGTGTAAACAAACACTTAGTAAACCTCTCTCTTCTGCCTTAATTTACCTGTTGGGACATACCTGTATGACAGATTGCTTCAAGGACTTATCACTCACTACTTACGCATTAATTCACAGCTAGTTGCTGTTGTCACAAATCTATTAAATTAATTTCCTGTGCAATAGCTCCTATCCTTTACTTCTGCTTTCTCCAATTTACGTTGTTGATAGCTATATGAATTGTGTTTAAGTACTAAACAAGGCACTTGATTAAAGACAGTGAGGAAAGTGGTTAGGATGTTAGGGGTTAGTCTTTTAAAAAAGTGTACCTAATTCAAAATTTGCATATTCATGCTTGTTACCAGATTTGTGTGCACAGATAAATAGCATCTAGAAGCTTCATCTAACTGTTATGTGAACAAGTACCAATTTCCATTTACACTGTGAATACAAAAAGGCTTAGCTGCAAAAAATATGTGGCTCCAACTTATAGCCTAAAGGTTGGATATTTGGTCCATTGTACAAATCTCAGAGACTAGTAAATGAATCCCCTTCCAGATGCAGCTATTACATTTGTAATGTGATACAGATACTTGTGAGCTGTGTTAAGACAGTTATAAGACAGCTGGAGCCAGTAAGAATGACAAAACTATTGCAGCTGAGTACAAAGGTTCTCTGTAAAAACAGAGAAATAATGAAAGAAAAAGGGAAAACTGTATCATACTGGTGAAAGCGTATCTAGCATGCTTATTTTGCTGTATTAGCAATGGGGGTCTTCAGAAAGTGAGACTGACTCAGTCTTTTGGTTATTTCAAAGACTTCAGCACATTTTAAGTGCTTTGTAAAATTGGAACATGATACAAAGGATGGTTCACACTATAACGTTTTTAAAATGTGCAGTTGTGAATTGATTTTAGAAGAGACTTGAATTAATCTTGTGTTTTGAATATAAATGGTATCCTAGAGAAAGGTTCATGTTTCCCACTGAATGACCAGGCATGTTTAAGTGAGTGCTGGTTTAATATTCATGTCAATAAAACTATAAGGTGATAGTGATGTGACCCAAACATTGCTTTTTGTGAGCTATGCAGCCCAAGAAACTTAAGTGTTTCTGAGGAAATGTTTTTAAAATAAGCGTTCAGGTAAAATTAACCTTGGAAAAAAACATCAAGATCATGGAATTGCTAAAATAAAATAAAATCACCTAACTTACCATATTGAAAGAGAAAATGTCTTTACGGTGTCAGTTGCTCTAAATTTCCTAGTAATGAGCATGCAATTGTACTTTAACTGCTGTATAATTACTTTCCCATATACAGTTTCAATTCAAATTCCCTTTTTATGTTTGACACATTAGTTTTTTATCAAGTGTTAAAGGAGTGATTCAAGGTGAAATCTATAAGAAATTATTATAAGATGATTGAATTATAATTATAGGAATATTATTTGACATAATCAAATTATGGTTTATATGCTCTCAGAAACAGATGTGTATTTGTTAGTTTTATCTGCAGTTGCTGTATCTGCACTTTTAAGAAAGGTGACAGAACAGATGATTCTCACAAAGTAGGGGAATAAGTCTTATAAACAGAGCAGTAAAGTTCCACTAAATATCTGATTTTAGAAAGAAGAAAATATTTCTTGTCCTGTATGCCATTGTATTTGACTGATAACCCTGTTATTCTGGTCAGCAGAGTTCCTCTGGAATTACTTTAAAGCTCTTGAGGTTGACTCTAATTTCATGAAGTTGAGATCTTACCCGAGTATAATAAGCCATAAAGATGTTTCCATGCGTTTCATTTTTCAAATTGTGTGAAAAAAACAAGGAAGAGAAAGATAATGAAACAGTTGGTCTTACAACAGAAATATTGCAATCTGTTTTTTAAGTGAGATGTTTGGCTGGGTGTAGATAAGGTTAAGAAGTGAGATGGGAATGTTTGTCCTCTTCTGTCCTGGTCTAATTATCATCAGTTTTCATACCACCCCTCATGGGGTTCATCATGACCTTTCCTGACAGGGATGTAATTTATAGGCTTGTTGGTGTAGTAAGCAGCTGAGTAGTCTGCCTTAACCTCTGGGCTTGGCTGTTTTGCTGGCACGCAATCTTAAAAACCTTGTTCCTCCTAGTAGATCTAAGGAGGGCTGACACAACTGAAACACAGAACCACTTCTGGCCACAAACCCTCAGTGCAGAGTCCAACACACTCAGATGGTTGAGGGTCAGTCTTTAGGACAGAATAGCCAAGGAGAGAAAGAGTTACTGCTAAGCCTGTGTCCTATGGTACTCAATACCACGATTCTGATGGGGTGATCATGCATCTGTAAGGAAGAAGGCAGAGTAAGATCCACAGTAACTAAGGCTGTTTCTCCTTTACCACTATAACCCAGAATTAGACTGAGAGGTTTTGGCATCTTCTAATTGCAGTGACATGTATGGCCCACTATCCAGGAAATTATACCTAGAAATTTAAAAGATGTGCTTGTACATACAGATTGTAGCCTGCCTTATGAAGACCATTTTGTGCCAAACCCGTGGGTGGCTGCTAATACATGTCTGTCATTTGTGGCTTACCTAGATAAAACTCTGTAGTCAACACCTATATTAACTGTATGTGAAAAGATAAATACTGCTGATCCTTATGGAACAAATCAGGAATGTTATTTTCATGTATATATATATATAAGTATATAAAAATTATCATGCTGTCTACTACCTGTGTTCCAGTTAAAAAAAAAGAAAAAAAGAAGCCATCCTTCATGTGGTTGTATATTTCTATTTTGGTGAGTTTTGTCTTTCTTTTATCATTGATGTTTCACAAATGGTTATGCTGCTACTGAAGTTTATAATAGCTTTTTAAAATAATAAATGCTGCAAGAGCCATGTGTACCCTCATAACCTTGTCCTTCAAAATTACCATTGAATTAGTAATCCAGAGGAGTTGGTAGTTTAATAAAGTGCTTTGGCAGCAAATAATCTATTTAGAGGATGTTTACAATTTAAAAGCATTGTGCCAGTTGTTTTGAAATTGCAAGTCAGCAGGAATAAAAATATTGGGTGTGAAAGCAGAAACTGCAGTGACAGAACTGTTAAGGAAAATACCTGTCTTTTCTAAAGTAACACAAAAATGTTCTTATTCGTCATTTGAAGTGCTCTAAAGAACAGAAGCAGAAATGGGTTACTAAGTGAGATGATACAGATTCCAGTGGGTGCTAGGGGTAAAATGTGAGTGATCTACAATACCAATGTATTCAATGAAAAGTCATTTACAGTGCTAGGCTGTGAAACCCATGCTTGCACAAGTGAGAACTGGGGGAGCAAAGTCCTTTGGCTTCAGAGAGGGAGCTCTGAGAAGGTGCTCTGAGAGTGATGGGGGGAAGCTGACATGCTCTGAATCTTGCAACACACTGTCCATGATTATAAATTTGTATGTAAATTATCGTTCGTATTCAGACATTTTTTTTAATCCCCACAGGTATCCCATTGTACCAATGCCTCTATTATGCCTATTAACGTCCCAGGAGAGTGGAGACAGGAGATTGAATGCCTTCTGAATGCTTAGTTGAAAATTATTTCAGACTGGCTTATGAAGGGTGTTGTCATGTGGCCTGAAAACTGGGATATCCAGTGATAGATACATAGGAAAGATATCTAGTTGAGTAACTTTCAGATCTTACTAAATATCTTTGTTATTAATCTGGAAGATAAATAAAATCAAAATTCCCAGAGGCAGCTAAATCAGAAAAAGTGGTGAATGCTGCTGAGGGTGTACAAGTTTAATTTTACACAGGCACTTAGAAGATGGAGAAAGGGGCAGAAAATATATTAAAAAAAATTAAAGTTCAGGGAAGTGAACTTAATATATCTGGAAAATAATTTAGCTATTCAGTGGGATGGAAAAATCAGCAAGACATCAAGGAATGAAATTGGACAGCAATTTTCATTTTATTATGCAGATGAAAATCTGGAATAACTCCATTGATTCCTAAAAGTAGCAAATTATACCTTCCTGACACATGAATGTGATTCCTATTGATACATCTGCATGCAAACTCCCATTTCTACCTGAGAAAGGGATTGTTGCTGCCGAAGTACAAGTGGTCTGAAATCAGGGGATGGCTGGACACCATTTTACAAGCTTAACTGAACCTCTCTCCAGCCAAGGTCTTAATTATGTGTTTAGCTTTAAGATGGCTGAAGTCCATGACCTTAAACTTAGCTTTCTGGATGAGAGTTTTTGTGTGTGCTGTTCACTACAGAGGAAAAGCATGGCATATAACCCTGATCTGATCTCTCAGCGAAATAGTTCTCCTACCCACAACCCTTGGGGAAAATCTAAATTCCCTCCCTGAACTGGATTAATATCAAGGAAAGTACATAGATTAATTTTGCCACCAAACTTCATCTCTGATGTTGGGCAAATCACTTAAACCATCTGCATCTGCATTCTCAGCGTATGCTACTAAGCTTACACCTCTTCCATTTTATTTGCTGTTTATTTTGACTGCAAACTCAACTGTCTCCTGTTCTGTGCTGCTTGCATGGTGTAAGTACTGTAGACTCTGGACGTTGCTGTAATATAAATAAGAATAATAGCAGGATGTAAAAGACATAAAACCAGAGGTGAGTAAGAAAAGCAATGTTTTGGGCTCGTGCTGGGCTGTCACTTAAACAGAAGAGCTTTCATTATTTGGCCTGGAGAGTGAGGCATTCAGCAGTGTCTGTTTCTGATGTGTAATTTTGTTTGCTGAGGCACACGCCACACAGTGACAGCAGACTGTAGCACTGGACTCTGCCTCTCTGAAACACCAAGAGACAGTTTGCATGTATCATACAGCCTAGAGGGTCACTGGCAGTGTGCAGTCTTTAACCGAGCTGTTGATTAGATAGTATCCTCATTATAATACATATAAATTTATTTTATTTTTGCATAAGCTTTTTTAAATATATATTTCAGTGGATACTTTCAATTTTGGGGCTGCTTGATACAATCTTTTGATTTCTGTTAAGACTGAAGCAAACACAGTTCATTGTTCACTGAAAACCTCAGGCTGACAGAACCAAAGTAACTGCTTGCATTCTTGGTCATTATCACCAAATTATGGTCTAAAATGCCAGAACGCCTTTTCACCCCAACTTCCTTCTTTTTTCGTTCCCCATCTTGGTGATGGAGTGCAACACCCTCCCCCCACACTTTCCCCCCTTCACTCATTACAGCCTACTAAATCCATGTGTAGTGGTGGTTTAGTTAATCAATGACATGTCACCTAATGAGAGACCACAGACTTGACTTGGCCAACCCCAGCTGCTCCCTGGGTGTGGGGGGAGGAAGGAGGGTTGTACTGATGTGTGAGTAGATAGGTGGGTAGATCTGTGTTCAGAAAGTCCTTGAGAGGCTCCGTATTTCACCAGGTGTAAGTACACTCCTGTAGTCTTTATCCGTGTAGAGCAAGCCACCGCCTTGCTGGGAGCAGATGAATGTACCACCAGTTGATGATGCCTGCATGTGACTGTGGCTTTTAGCAAACTTGGTGTCCTGACTTCATAATTTCTTGCTGATTCAACAGGAATATTAGCCTGGAATTTATCAGACTTTCCCACACTGATTTATCAGTGTTTACTTTTCTCTCTTTAGCTTGCAGTTTTGCGGTCTTCGCACAAAAGGGGCCTTTGTGACAGTGAGCTTCTCTGGTTAAACACACATAGCATGTGACTGTTATTTCCCTTTTTTTGTTTAGAAATGTACCACCTCTGTTGGGCTTCCTTGTCTGTGCTTCAGTAGTAGCAGGTCAATATAAGCCATCGTTGGCCCATGTGCATCATACTACCTTTTGTATGGCTTGCGTCAGTCTAAGTTTTGAAAGTGTTAGTCCTGTGCGGAGCGGTCAAATACAGACAGGTACGGCCACTGAGATATCAAGCGGAAGAGGGCCTGCTGCTGTTTCTTTTACAG
>Ga0181612_177120_pt1 | contig 18422 bp, 10 predicted proteins | sample HoacroProtozoa21_FD_119630 | JGI IMG/M metagenome (GOLD analysis project Ga0181612, IMG submission 119630) | Hoatzin crop microbial communities from Cojedes, Venezuel. Combined Assembly of Gp0051906, Gp0051904, Gp0051908
CATTCAACCTGGCCTTGAACACCTCCAGGGAGGGGGCAGCCACAGCTTCTCTGGGCAATCTGTTCCAGTGCCTCACCACCCTCATAGTAAAGAATTTCTTCCCAATGTCAATACCTAAGTTTGAACTTGTAGTCAGTGAAGGTTTATCACAATCCAGAGATAAGTAGAAACTTAAACTTCAGCAGAAACATTTGAGGAGCTTAACATGTTAGAAAGACCACCTGAGACCAAGACCTGTGCTGACTGCTCTGGGTGTCCAGCCAAAGGAGGACATAGGATGTCAGAGTAGGAGACAAGCTCCAGGCCTGGCCTGGAGACAATCACCCTGCTGAAGGCAAGTCTGTCTTTGGAAAGGCTTTTCAGCCACCCTTTTGGAGATATATCCTTGTATCTGTGTCAGCTGAGGGAATGAACTGCTGTTCACAGAAAGCAACGAACCAGGAGAGGGCTTGGCGATCACTGTGACACAGAAAAATCAATACATAAAAAGGACTAGCAGGCTAGGGCTGAACGGTGATCTTGCCTCCGTATGCAGTGATTGTAAGACTGCTGCTAGAACAGTGTGCTGCCAGGGAGGATGTCAGAGGGGGAATTCAAAGGACACAGAAAATGATCCAGAATGGGGAGGGGATACTGAGGATGAAGCAGGACTGAGTTAATAATCTTGTTCAGGAAAGGGTGAGAGGTCTTACAGTCACTTTAGATGGGTATTTACAGATGAAAAAATGCTGACTTGGGGGTTACTTTTACAGGCATGAATTCATGGGAGAGAGGGAGGAGGAGGACCTTAACAGGGTTGCAGTCTACTATCGGCACTGGCCAGGGCTGTGCATTTGCTTTGTTAGCGATACAGGAGCAACACCCACGCGTTCCCCGCTCCTCCTCCGGAAAGCTGCGCAGCTCCTCCAGCCCCGGCTCTTCCAAACCGCAGGCAGCAGCTTACCAAGAGTCGGTAGCTAGAAGCTGAACTCTGCCAGATAAACTCAGCCTTGAAATAGGACACAATTTCCTTGAAGTAAGGAAATTAACAGCTGGAATGATTTACCAGGGGAATTGTGCAGGCTCTTAAAATGAAATTAAGTGTGTTTCTAGACTGGCTGTCATCCAGTTGCAGAGAACAGCTTTACGTCCTGTTTATACAGAAGACCAGGGCACATGAACACCGGGGTTCCTTTCACCTCTACAGCCTATGAAAGATACAGCCGACATTTATAGATACTTTGGTTCCTGATCATGCTGGCTTGGCAGCAGCATGTGTTCCTGACCTGAGCTGAGGCAGATGTGCTGCTGCTCTATTTGCTGCTTGTCAAATTTTGCAGATACAGGGAGAAGGGAAATGAATCCCTTGCAAAAAGGAAAAAACACATTTTCCTCATTTTTTTCCCTAATGTCAATCAGTGCAGCAGCTGAAATAAATGAGGACAGAGAGAGAAGAACCAACATCCAGTACAAAATTTCATGCCTGTTTGGTCAAATTTCCAAAATAAATGTGCAGATGCAGAGAAATTCTGCCTTTGAGGGCAGAAACAGGTCACTTCGACCCCAGTAACCAGCTCCAGCAGTTTGCATTTCGGTCAGCTCCATCCCTTTTGGTCCGGCACGTCTGAGCAGAGCCCGCAGCGCTGATGGCTGTGCCTCAGCTGACATGGATGAGGATGAACCTGGGAGGAATGGGAACACCGTCATGCCCTCGGCTTTCTGCTCTGATCCCGATGCCTGCTGGCTATGAAATGGTGGTGTATCACTTCTGCTTTACACACGCACTGGCCAAGCCTTAATGTGCATTCTGAGCAAGCTGTCTTTCTTGGGCATGCCAGCTGCAATGCAGAGTAAAAGAAAAGGCAAACAGGCACTTAAATGAGCTTTGAAGCCCTCATTGCAATGCAGCGAGAATAAAAGCCTCTTTGCTGCCAAAAAAATCAATTGGCAGCAATACAGAGTCTCTCTTTTCACTGTATCCCCTGCTTACACTCGCACCTTTACTCCATTATGTTCTTCCACAAATTGACACCAGTTAAGACGCGGCAGCACACGCTGTCTGGAGCTATCACACGGCGGGCCCGGGAGAGCTCCCGGCTCCTCTCTCTTCTCAGAACTCGGCTCGATCGCCTGCCTTCCAGCACGGAGGCGAGTACACCATGGGGATGGCAGCACATCCTGCACCCCTCTGCTCGCTCGGGGTGCGAGGCTGGGCGCCGACCGGCCCAGCGGCACCACTGGGACCCGGCTGCGTGTTCCCCTTCCCACGGGGGAGTTTGGGTCACAGCACTGCCGCGGGCTGGCTTGGCAGCTTTGGCCAGGCATTTCCCACCACTGAGCCTTTGCTTTCCTCTGCTCCCTCACCTTGTAAGCTCCTGAGGTCTGGGGCTCTGTTCTTTTGCTGAGTGATGCACAGTATTACAGCAAACAACAAATAAATAACCTGTAACATATTATGGAAATTATGCATGCTAGCCACCATAACAGAGCTTGACTCCAGATTTCCACATAAGCCTACAGATTCCTTTAAGAAAGTACCTTCTATTAATAGTGCTACAGCTCGAGCTGGGTGCCTCCAAAGAAGGACCCCGAGAAAAGAAATCCTTGGGCAATCATACCCTTACAGTCTAAGTTCCCCACCCCCCACGCAACAGTTCAGATGAATAATAATATTAAGGTCTGGGGTCTTTTTGCTTCTTTATTGGTTTGATTTGTTTGCTGTTTCGTTACTAAGTGATTGCTTAGTGGTCATCTTATACAATATCACGTCCTCTTCAGTCGGTTTCAGTCGATTCTGTAGTTAGCTATTCAGCATGTTGCAACACAGGTGTCACAGTTCATATATCGCGATATATAAGCTTTGTCTACTGTAGCTATTATTAATGTTTAAGCTGCTAGTTCTAAGTTTTGACTAACTTCCTCTACAACAAACAGTCTGTGATGTGCTGGTCCTCCCCTGGCTGCCTACATAGCACCTCTGTTACTCAATGCTCATCCATGCTAGTCTATCCAAGCATGGTTCCTGAGCACAGCACCATGAGTGTATACCCTAAACTGCTCCCTGGCCCACATTTTGGCTGAGCTAGTGCTCCCCCACAGCAGCTTCCAGGCACAGTCTGGCAGCGAAGGCAGCAGGGTGACCATTGCTAGCAGTCAGTGTGCCTACAGCTGCTTCCTTCTGCAAGCCAGATGGTGAGCTGGCACGGACACGGGCTGTCCCACAGCCGTCGCTCCTGACGCCCAGGGAAGCTTCTGGGCGTGTTTCATTTACGAGTAGAGACACACAGACAAGGTCAGCATGCCCCTAGTCCGCATGGCACCGACACAGCCTGCGTCCATATGCGGACGGGGCATAGCTGTACCCAGAGAGCAGCTCCAACAGACGCAGACACTGTTTTTTAAAACCAAGCTGGACTCAACTTGTACCCCAAAAGGAGCGGGAGGAAAAGCAGCTTCATATTCACTTTATTGCTTTCATTCCTCAGCTGTTCCAGAGACTGGAGTTGTGCCTGACACATTCAGGGCTCTATTGTTCTGCCTAGAACGTGCCCTGTACCAGAGCTCATGGTACAGTCCTGGTGAAGAAACCTCGATGGCAGTTATCCTCTATTGCTAAAATACTTCTGCAACCATACCCTTGGCTTTTCCTTCGCACACTGAAGAGGCTGGAATAAAAAAGTGGATCTTTATGTTGCACAAAACATACTAGCATATTGAGAATAGCATATCAAAAGCAACAGATTGTATCTTAACTTCATGGGTAATTCTTGAATAAACAGCTGGACAAAAATCTACATCTAAGTGATCCCGAAGTCTATAAGCTTTGTACTCCAGGCAGATTTTGTATTTTGTATCTGAAAGTATCAGTTTTGTATCTGAGGTTGAGAAGTGAGGAAATGTGGAAAATATGAGGTTGTCCTAAGAGCTATTTATGTCACCCTAAATTATGGAAAACAAGCTTTCCCCGCAATAATGCTTGCACCACCTTTTTTCAAGCTGCTGCACAAAATCATTACACTTTGCAAAATTAATATGTTTGCTTGACTTTGGAAAAAATAAATTGCACATATCAGCATTTTGTTTTGATAACTTAAAAATTATTATTATCTCCAAATGCCAATTTCCAGGTTATGATTAATAGCAGACAATTTTACTTCGAAACTGTCCAGTTTTTCCTGTAAAAGCCCGTAGGTCTTAGCGGAGGATGGGTGTACAATGAAACCTGAAAATGCTGGTTTAGTTGTTTTGCAGCCCCAAGCTGGAGGATGATTGAACTAGCTTCTCAGAAAAGCAAGCCCAGGCTTGTGAGCTGAAAATCCGACCACAAGATGGCATCTCGTTCTCACAGTAACGTTCAGTAATAGGCAGGAATATTTCTGAAAAGAAAAAGAAGCGGTGAATGGCATTTCAGCAAGTCAAAACCATTTTAGACAGGCCACTTGCCCATAGTGCTGCCCAGCATGGCACAGGACCGGAGTAGCAAAACATGGAGCAACGAGCATCTCCTCCTCTCACCCCACCCAAATGCTATTTCTTCCATTTATGGGTCTTCATGAAAATTTTGACCTAAGGTTTTTAATTGCTGTAATTAAAAAAAAAAATCTGAATCCACCATAAATATAATGCAGGCACTTTGAGGCTTTTAAAGGGAAGGTTGGTCACTAAAGCAGATCTGAGAACCTTTTGATTGTGAATTACTCCAAAAGACAATCTGTGGCTGATTTTCTTGGCAGCAAAATACTCTGTCATCCTCAAGGATGAGACAACTGTTTTCTATAATTCTTCATTTCCAGTACATGCCTAATATCTACAGTACATTTCCAGTTATCAAAGAGTGATGAGATACAACATAAGGCTATGGAGTCAGCTGAGACTTACTTTAGCAATATTACCACAGGAAAACTGTGACAAGCTCTGGAATTGATATAGCACAAAAGCGAAATTTTAAAAATACACACATTTTAGCTGACACTGCTGTTTAAAACAGAAGACTTTAGAAACTAAATGTCTTTTATTTCTTACGTGCCTTATCAAGCCTCCAAGCACTGCGTAATGAAGGACCCAATACAGGAGAGTGGATCCTCTCCAGGCTCAGACATTTCCGTCCCCCAAGTACCGCTGTGCCCCTCTGCACCAGCATCAGGGCCCCAGGGACTGCAGTGCCGTGGGGCAGTGTGCGGAGGGCGAGGAGAGGCAGCAGGGCTCCCAGCTGCCCTGTGCTCCATGGCATCAGCAGCAGCACGTTCACCACCATCTGGTTTCGGCTAGGGTTTAAACAGGAGCTGTGGGATGAGCGACGTGGTGGGGAAGAACCAGTTGCCTGCTGGCTAGAAGCTGCCTGAAATCTCCCTCTTGGCCTGAGCCATGCCTCTCTGCGCTGGAGGTGGCAGGGATTACAGGCAGCCCTCACGGCAGGGGAGCGGGCACAAGCAGGCAGAAAGCAGATGTACTGCAAGGCGGGTAGAGCGGCCTGTGCAATCCCCCCAAACATCAGTGCGTTTGGACAGGAGAGCATCTTGTAAATCACGGTACTTCCGAAGGCTGTTCCTCTAAGGGCATGTATGTATGTCAGTCCTTGCTCAGGCATGCTGCCCTGCTCGCTGCCGCTGTTCCGCTTGCTCTGAAGTGAAATATCTTGTAAATGTTCTGTAAATCACAGCCTAAGACCGCAAAAATGCTGCATCCGGCTGAAACCGCAGTGAGAGTTTCAGGAGTCGCGCTGCTATCATCTATATTGGATTGACAGCGCCTCTTCAAAGATTCGACGCGGGATCTGTAATGACCATGAGAAGTCATGAATCCACCACAACGGCTCATCAGGAAGACAGCACCGTGTTCCCGGTAAAAATACTGAGGCTTCAGCTCATCTGCTGAACCATGAATATTGACTGCTGCAGCACCTTTGTCTTACTGAAGGCTTTCACTAATGCATTGGACAAGTATCCTGCTGCAATTAGCATCTGAAATCTAAGAAACAAAAGCACAGCTCTCTTCAGCTGTGGCTTGGAAAACTGCCATATCAAAGTTTTCCCAAGCTCCGTCCCTTTTGTAGCTGCATAATAGACTCCTTGTTCCAAAACATGAAGTGAATGATGGTGTGCTGCTCCCATGTTTATTGGTGGGAGGCAACACTTTCCATAGCCCTGTCTGTTCTCAAACTGAAAGTACCATGCAATCAAAAAACCCCAACATTATGAGAAGTGTTCAGAAAATATCAGGGAAATTATAATTGAAATTGTCCTTTTCTTTCACACGTTGAATTCTGTGTCATTTTTATCCAGCCTCTTTAAAAATGGCTCTGTTCTGTTTGCAGTGGGAAAACAATAGCGTAGACGATTTATTCAGAACAATCACTTATTTGAGATCTGTTACAGTCAGAGAGCTTCAGCAAAGCCTCTGTCATCACGGAAGGTCATGAATGCTATTACATATCCACACACACCTAATGTGACATTCCTGACACTCCACTGTCGTCTGAATAGCTGCAAAAAAATATACCTTAGGACACACTTCAGAGCTGAGAGCACCTTGCAAGAGCTTCCACGATTTAAAACACAGAATTGGGGGAGGGGGAGGTTAATAAAATATATTAAGAAATTTGTATTAGTATTTTATTTCTACTGCTGTGGCTTAATTTCAGCTTTTCTCCTCTGCATTGTTTTAACCCAGAGAACTATTGCTCCACCCTGTGCTGCACCACACAAGCCCCTGACACTCAGCGAAAAGCCCACCTTGAATGCCACTGTGCTGGCAGACCTCCCCAGAACTGAATACTGCTCAGGTAGACATGACTGCTTTGCCTACACACCATGAGCCTGAGCTTCCCAAGTTCGAGAGCTAAGACTTCACAATAAATCTGTTCAGCCCTGAAGACTACCCCCGCTTCTACCTCTGTGACCAAATCTGGGAGCTCACTTGAGTTCTGGTGCCTGAACTAGAGCAAGAAGCAACTATGAACTGGTCTCTCCTCCACTCTGGTTCCCACAGGCAGAATGATCTGCAATATATCTGCAGGTAACTACAGGTGCAGCTTCATCTTAAACAGCTTAAACTGAAGATTTTCCAAGAGTTTCAGTGAGTCCATGTCCTAAAAGATATGTGACATACATAGCATGTAACAGCTGCAGGCTTCTCAGATTCCACAAGGAGTGGATCTTCATTAAGGTTATGCAAACAGTACAAGGAGATAGATTAAATAATAAATGCAATGTGTACTTCCCTCACTTATTATTCCTTCAAGTTGGAACTGGATCATCTAACGTATTCACACAAGTCCCGTAGCTCCCTTTCTGACCATTACACTTCTTTTGCCACTGAAGGTCAGCATACCTGACATGGCAAGTCCTGTGGTTAAAAGATGTTCCCATTCATCATACCTCCTACCAAATGAGTCCTCCTGACTCTTTCTCCGTTTATCCCAAATCTCCTCACATGGCTCCATATGGTACAATCTGCTCTAGAGTTGTGACCAGCACACAGTGAATACTGTGTTCCATGAGACCTGCCAGGGCCCAATGCAGTCACGATATCCAGGCCTTGCCTTCAACTGGGGTTAATCCAGATTTGTCAGTCATCATAGGGAAAGGAAGGAAAAAGAAGCCATGCAATGCACAGTCAGTATGACCTTGGTAGTTCTGCCTTTGTAGCTCCAGGTTTCACAGTGGTATCACAAAATTACTGTCACAGATTATGGTGAAAATCTTGGAAGCCACAGGTCAGAAGACCATCTTTCCTGCCTACCTACGGCTGCAACCTCCAACAGCCTGCCAACAAACACTTGTTTAATGGGACTTCTTTCTTTTCATCTAAAAAGCCATCCTCCACACATATTTTCGCTTGCAGACATTTTATGCAGACGCTTACTTCTACAGAGAGCTTGTATTTTTCCTTCCTTATGCATCTATTCATTTGTGGTATAAGGCTTGCAAAGGTTTTAATATTTGTTCTGTTTTTACATGGTCCATAAGCACATTACTGTGACATCAAATAAATGTTTTGGTTCAGAATGTATACAGCCTAGGGACAGATCACAGGCACAGATGTGCCTCAGAAACACGCCAGAGATTGGTAACATTCACTGTTTGGTTAGCAAGAAAATTTTCTATTTACAGTAGATCCTTCCCACCTTGGTTGCAAATTTTAATTGAAGGATGGGATTTAGGAGAGGGTACGAATGCTGTGGTTCAGGGTCAAAGAACAAATTTAAGCCTTGAACATTCCTCTGTTTCCATGACAAGTGGATCTAATCCATTAGTAAAATCAGTAACACCTCTTCAAAACGACATTATGGAATCCTTGTCAAATGAGTATTGGTAGCATACAGAATACACACAGTACATCTGCAAGATCAATTGGCCTACAATCTTCTCTTTTCCATATAAAACAGGGAATGGCAGCATCACAGTGCCAATAAAAGAAATAATAATCCAACGTTGCCATTTCTATGTCATGTCCACCGTACCCCATTAAGGCGATGCAATGATGTCAAAAGACCACTTCAGATGCAAATGAACTTCCCTCTTCACTTCCAGCTGCCCCTACTACGACATGATTTCTGTGTTCAGACTGCAGTTTTCAACCCAAGGTGCAGGCGTTGCTCCAAAGCAGTGGTGGGGATGTCCTGTATGATGCTCAAGGGATGGGAGTGGTGACAGCAAACTCTGTGCAGACTTCGGCACTCCCCACGCAAAACCAGGCTGGGTCCACTGGATACCACTGGATACAGGTGGAGAGATCAGACCATGAAGCCCAGCGCTCTCATATCTGAAAGCGAGGCATGAAGACATTTAAACGAACCCCTGATTTAGCCTGTAAGCATCCCGACTGTATTTGCACAGTGCCTAGCACACTGGGCTTTGGAAGCTCTAGGGATCAGAAAATAATAGTATTTCTTTTCTAGATAGGATTTAAATAAGCACTATAGAATTATTTTAGTAAATAAATAAATATGCATTAATTTGCCGCATAGCTTCCTCGACTCTAAAGAAAAATGACCAAATAAAAATAGCCAAATGTTTCAGTCAACTCACTTTTTTATCTATGTGACTTCAAAGAGGATTATCATGTGGCCACATTATTTACGTATTTTTCAGGCACGATTAAGAAAACATAGTGATTGGAAAAGTATCCCAATTGGGACACATAACGTTTACGTGATATGTGGGCTGATTGGAGATTTAAAAGTGCTGTTTGTTATGCTACAGCCAGTTATGAAACAAATGATCTGGCTCCAACATAAACTGTTAAACTGAAAACATGCCAGAGGGAGACAGCTGTCAGTACATTAAAAAGTCATTTTCTCAGACAACAAAGACTTAAACCAATCATTTTATAAACATATTTCTTTGCCCAACCAGATTTCTGTAACTCTAATGGTTCATCTGCTGCATGGAGAAATACACTAAGTTTTTGCTCATGTGATTTGTCTGGAATTTCTACTCGGGAAGAACAGATGGTGCTAAAAAATTGAACAAGGATAACAGCATTATCAGCCTTTCAACTACAAAATCCATTCTTTCTACACAGGTTTAAAATGGAAGTGACGCATACCACAAACCTTTGACCTTTGTATTTAAATGACACTGCTCCCAGTGTCAAGGATCACATTTTGGTGTCATTTTCTCCAGACTTGTGACAAAGGCTTTGGATTATAAATTAAAGACACGACCAAACTTGCCAGTGGTGTAAACGTGAATATCTCTACTAAATTGGTGGATGTAGGGATTTACACAGCACAAGGATCTGAAGTCACACTTTCCAAACAATCTATGCCAAGTTTCATACTGACCCAGGTGACTGGCAGGACAGGTCTTACAGAGGCTGGTCCTCCAGACAAAGCTCAGAGGGCTGTTTTCCCAAAAATAATTTTGTACTTTTGTAGCACCATCCAAGCAATTATTCTTGGATCCCCCACTGTCTTAACTCCTCTTCTGAAATATCACCCCTGTGACCCTCAGCCAGTTAGAGAAACCAGAGATCCCAGATTACAGAGGTCTGTCCTTCTGCACCTGCATATTCAATATCCCAGAAAGCAAAGGCAGCCCTCGAGTATAAAAGCCTGAAATCCCAGCCCTCTCACTTCAGAAAAAAAAATAAAATAAAATTCATCACCAAGGTAATCCATTACATGGACTGCTGTGGGTTAGAGTCCCAGGAATCACGAGTACTGAAGGGACAAGAAATCTCAAGTTCACTAATTCAAGCCGAGGAATTTATGAGAAGGGAATGGGGTGGCTTTACAACCTTGTTAATGTCTGTGCTGGCATGGATAATTTTGAGCTGACAAGCACTGCTGGATAAAATAAATTCGTTTACTTTGCCTTTCACTCTTCTTCGGCGAGCCAAGTCTTAACAGAGCTATTGTCTTTGTTTTTAAGTGTAAATTATTTTACCTGCTATTTTTCTTAAAGGCACAGTTCCTGCTGTTGTTTTGTAGAAATTAGTTTTTACTTCTTCTTGCTTGCTATTCTTCAATTTTTCCCTTCTCTTCTTACCCTTCTTTATCCCCTCCTTTCCTTCCTTTCTTCTGCCCTTCCCTCCCATCTGCCTTCTTCCCTCCCTTCCTTCCCTCACCTAAAATCTTATCCCGCTGTAGAGAGAAAAAGAAAAATGACCTGTATGGATGATAAAGACCCAGAACGCAAACAGCAAGAAAAAGGAAACCTCCAATGTATTTATTTCTAAATTGTATAGTTTGGGGCCAGGCTTCTGCGGGCTTTGAAAACATGGAACTCACAATAAGGTCACCTGCTAGGATTTGAAACCAAGCTGTGTCTACAGTGCAGTATTGAGAGGGGCAGGTGGCAGCCATGCACAGATACAATCTGTTAAAGCAATAATAATGATTATTACTCCGTGCTCCTCTCCAGAAGCAGCACCACTAACGAAAATGAGATCTGCTGTAACCTAACTATCTCATTACCAGCGACTTCTAAGACAAGTCTGATGGCACCAGTTGCATACACTGCCGGCAAGGCCTGCAACTTCTGCTTCCCGAGCGATGGCGAGGCACTGGTTCCACACTGCAGCACAGGGGGAAACGAGCAACCACACAAATCTGCCTGCCTGGTGCCTGGCGAATGTGCCTTTTTCTCAGAGACGGACACTGCATGCCTGGCTCTGTCTGGCTCCGCAGGTGTCTTCCCTGTGCTGGTGGGATGGTGGCTGTGCCTGCACCCAGGAACCAGGAGCAGCACCCCAAGCCCCCAGGCTCGTTCCGAGCCCCCAGCCAGGCACGGCCCCTCGGCACAGCAGGATCCTTCCCCAGCGTCGTTTCCCCGGCCAGGTGCTGCTCACCCAGCTGCGCAGGATGATTCAGCGCTCAGTGGAAAGTAAGCGTAGATGCTGCCAAAGTCTCCTCCAGCGTGGCGATGTCTAAACTGGAGAGTTATTCAGGGCCCTCAGCCAGTTTTTAGCCTGCACCCATCCATCATCCTCTCTGCAGTCTGGTGATTTCCGTCTGGCGCTGCTGTAAGGCCCAAAACGGACTTAGAGCCCGACTGATTCTAGGACGGGGTGGATCTGCAGCGAGGGTGCGAGCACACCAGGGTGCCGGTGGCCCTGCATCCCCGTCCCCAGCCCTGTCACCCCTGGCTGCCCCAGGGCTCCCGTGGGTGGCACATGGACAGGTCCTGGCACATGGAGAGCCACCAGCTCCGCACTGCACTACACACAGGTGGGTAAGGAAACAGCGAGGCGATGGGAGCACCCCTCACGCTGTGGCACGGGAACGCTCCCAAGCTGGGCTAAGGTGTCGGCACAGAGCAGCTCACCTCTGAGGGAGGACCTCAGCGAGGTGCTCAGCGGGCATCTACCCTGCAAGCATTGGATATAAACACGCGCATCCCAGTTTTGAATAAAACTTGCTGTGCAATGTGCCAAGTTACACAGAAAGAATCTTTTAAAAACACACCACTCCTAATTCAGGAGATACTCGCTCTCATAAAAGTTGTTTTGAGCATTTACTACATATAAATGAAAGATAGGAAAGTAAAGCCATTTTTTTTTTGCTCAGCTTCTTAATGTTCTTAATGTAATCATTTAAATCAGTACAAACTACACCCATTTCCAGCTCGGACTCCACCTGATTTCTATGACGTTGCGTCGTCAATGCACACAGAATTTTCCCACGCAGGAAGCAACGAGAGTGGTCAGTACCTCTGTCAATTTGCAGGTGCACAGTCAGTGACCCTTTCTCAGACACCCACAGACGCGTATGCTTGGGGCTCTCGCTGAACGGAGGTTTCTGATGCCAGCAGGCTGTGAGGCCAAGTCCAACAGTGAAATGATGGCGGTGGCATCCTCTCCTCTGGGCCACCTACAGCGACATTCTCCGTAACAAATGACTGCCATGTTCCTCGCCACTTACTTGAACAAGAGCAGGAAAGTCAGCTTCACAGTAAATATTTATAAAGCAAGCACTTGTGTTTCCACTTCTAAATCACTGTTTGTTCGTTATATTGCCCATTCCTTTTACCGTGATATAACAGATGTATCTCCACTTTGGTATCACAAGTACTTCTGTCTAGTTGCCTATGAAGATGTAACCTTTCTTCTTGACCTTGTCAGTGAATTAGGTGTCTGAGAGAGGAGCCCAGCTGAACTAAACTGTTTCAGTGGGACATATACAAAATCTGTATATCCTGTATGACAACCCTCGGTGTGATATTCTTAGGTGTGAGGCCTTCTTTTGGGGAAATTCAGCTGAGACTACCATTTGTATTTATTTAATTTCTTTAGATGGTATTTTTTAACCCATATGCATCATAGGCATCCATTTGACTAGCCACCCTCATCTGTCAGTCATCACCTCATCTTAGCCAGCTTGGGTGTTGCATGAAAATAAATGGGCAATGTGGAGAAAAAAAAAGCAGACTAGTGTAGTTCGTCTGCTAAATACGCTCTCTTAAAAAGAGAGCAGTGAGATAAATCATGCTTATCTGGTAGCTCAGGTAGTGTAGCCTCTAAAAATTTTAATAATCAAGGTACACAGCGTACTTAGGAGAGGAAGAAATGTTCTGAAAATGACCTTTTGTGCACAGAATTATCACTCAAAGCAGGCGTCCATGATGGAGAAACTCCCGATCTCTGGTTTTGGACAACCACGCTGCTTTCCTGGTTTTGCACTTCCACCTATCTCCTTTTCTTAGCCTCTTAGCTGTGTGATGAATTGTAATGGGAGTTGTTCTGGGTAACACAAGTAAGAGTGGGCTAAAGAAGGCAAGCTGCTACATAAATTGTGCTGTTTCTTACAGCTTTTAAGTTGCTTGAACAGCCATACTGATGTAACCATCTGCTACCAACACTAGCAAATAAATATAAACTAATCTAAATATTCCCTGGTTTGTTGCTCTGTTTCAGGCATGGGTCTCTGGTTTGGTTGGTTTTGGCTTTTTTTTTTTTTTTTTTTTAATCTACGTGTAGTTCATGCACAGACTTAATTTCTTCAGACTGTTTAGCTGCCTGGGGGTGATTTCACTATGCTGTTCTTTGGTACCCCTCAATGCAAATTATTCATGACTGAACAGAGAGGAAGGATGCCTAATTCTGATTTTCCAGTAGCAAAGTAAGCTGTAAAACTGTAAGACTGGGAAGAGAGATTAATTATAAGCTTTCTTTACACGAGTTCCTTTTGCAAATCTGAGCAAGTGGGACAAACCTGTTCTACTTACAGGAGGAACAGATTTCACAGCGTTTAGGCGCCCTACCCGACACTCAGCTGTATTTGGTTCTATAGAAATGGAATTTCCAAAGTCTGAATCTTTAATTTCGGCCTTATATCAGGGTCAGCTGTATTATACACAGCAGCTCTGGAACACTGCTCATTTCAGTGCAACCTCTCCCATTCATGCTTCCTCTCTGACTTGTGATCATACACCACCTCTTCTGTTTCCCCACCAGTTGCTGACTGGGGAAAATAATATGAAAATTGTACCAGAAATCAGCTGTTTGGTACTTCTTCAAGCATCTGCCATAATAAATGTTACTTGCTGACTGTGGCTATCATGTTGCACCATAACGCCCCAGGGAAATAAATGCTGCTCACTCTCAGATCTGGTTTCCTTTCTGACAGCTTTGGCTCTGCAACAAACAGTGCCTCTAAGTTAAGAGTGCTCAGAGGGAAACTCACATTTTGGAGAAAGCATTTAAAAAATTACGAAGAAATGAAAGGACTTCTTGATAGCTAGATTTTCCTATTAGTGTTACTTTCTGACAACTGGTAGTTAAGTTTTACAACATGATTTTACAACTGCTCCAACACATCAAGGATTGTGTACATTTTAGATGTCTTTTTTTCTTTTGTTGATGCTTTGCATTGAGTTATTGTCTCTTACTGAATACGACTTCTAAATAGTTTGGTGATATATCATATAGTAGAAATATCTCTTGACTAATTTTTTTTTTTAAGTATTTGTTTCCCACTAGAGAGCTAGATCTAATATGAGCATAGCTGTATTATTTTGCACAAACCAACAATCTTTTTTGCTCCCAGATGTCTGCAATGCTTATGAAAGCTGCCAGAATGGATTAAAATCATTCATGAATTTGTAATAAGGGCCTTAGGTTCCACACGGCAGGTATTTTCCAGTAGAAAGGATACATTGACAAAGGATGCATCCTTGTTATTAGCACACTCTGCAGTTTGGAATCACTGGCCTTTCAGACTTGAGCAAGTAATTGAATGCCCTTTTGGCTTTGTTCCACTAATGACCCATTGGAACAGGGCAGAATCCTAAAGTCAAAGAGTAAATGGGGTCTTCTTACTGGGCTGGGCTTCTAACAGTATTTGATATACTGCTGTATAAATGGAAGCAAAAGGTGAGGCTTGCACTTGAGGAACAAAGTGTTCAGGTAAAAAGGAGGAGCTACTTGGTTATCTTGCAGTGATTTGTAACAAATATTTTTATTAATAGAGTATGAATGGAAGTGTGTGAATGTATGTGGGTGAAAGAACCAGAAGCAGGAGTGGAACACGTGTTAAACAGAAAGGTATGTGATGAAGAGAAGGAACGAACTGACCTACAGATAAGTTATCAAACAAGATGAAGAACAAGTCCAGAGCCATAAAATATCCAAAGGCAACAAGACATTAATGACATTCATGAATTTGTGAAGGGTGAAACAAAATAGTGGGGCAAAGTATCCCAAAAACCGTCCCCTCCCAGAGAGTACAAAAAGCAAGCCCAGAATCAGTTAATTTGCCAATCAAGAAACGCAGAGGTACAGCAGAGGCTTAACAGACAGCATCCTTATCCTCTGTGAGATCACACATAAGATCTTGCCCAGACCATTTAAACACACACATTTTGGGGCTTCTGAGTATGTGGGTGTGAAAGCGTAAAGGGAGACAGTCAACTGTTTACAGAGATTTTGTTTATAAAAATCACATTCCCCTTCCATAAGATCTCATGGTTAGCTTTATCACACTCATTTCCTATGCTCTTTAGTTCTTCAAAATCCTTCAAAACCTAGAGCCCCAGGTACACACTCTTTCAACTGATGCATACTTTCCCTTGGCAAAGATGTTTGCTGTAATTACTGTTTAGCAGCTTTAAGGTAGGATGAGGGTTGCACTGCAAAGATAGGCTTTACAAACTCATGACAACAGAGGGGGTCTAAACACCTTGAATGAGAATCCACACAGATAAAATTTTCTCACATGCGGACACAGCCAGCACAAAATCTATGCATCATTTAAATTCTTCTTGAGCGTTTAAAATTAGGGAGTAAATGCTTTACAGGCCTTTGGCTGCCCCAGTTTCATCCTCTTTCAACACTTCAGCCAAAAAGAAAATAGCAATAAACGAAGATCTTACAAACGGTGTTGTCCCTTTACAGCAGTGGCAAGAGCTAGGCAGATCATGAAATACATTTTCTTTACTGTGACAGAAGAAATTGTACTGAGTTTTCCAGAAGGATTTGAAATGAAAGCTTACTGTAATACTGTAGGATCAGTGTGGAAGCTTGGAAGATTTAGGAGTCTGATTATAACATGGAACATTTTAGTTTTGGGTTGCCATTTAATATTCAGATCAGTTCCCAAGTTTCCATGAAAAGTTTCTATCATCTGCTGAAAATTAGGACACATGCTATGCAAGCCTGTACCTTCTGTGCGGACTACACAAAGCAATGTGCCAATGGGAAAGTCAGAAGCTGGAAACCGGATTTTCTCCTTGGTGCAGAAGGCAGTACCTTCTGAGCTACGTTAGACCAGGCTCCACACACAGTTGGATCAAGAGGCCTTACAGGATCGTCACTTGGGCATGTCTCACGCAAGGACAGAAGAGGACATATAGGCCTAAATGAGGACTTCAGTGGATTAAGGGTGATCAAACTGTGTTCCAGAAAACCTACGTGCTGCCTTATTCTGAATGTGTGTGACTCCACAAGCATCCTATCCAGAGTTATGCTCCAGCATATTAAAAAAATTCCTCATCCTGGGCAAAAACCAGCAGCTCCGCACAAGCCTGTGCAAGTACTTCTTCATCTGAGGGGACGGATCCAGTAAGTACACACTGCTTAAACTGCAGCATCAGCCACTTCACAAACCGCAGTGGCAGCTACTGCTTTCTTAGGTGTGCCAGAGGATGAGCAAGATATATGTGGGATGCTTTATTCAATAACTTTGTCCTGGTTTTGGTTAAAACAAAACCGATTCTCTTTTAGTGGATCTTCCTTACAGCTAAGTTCTTCTCAGTAACTGCAATTTTCTGAAGCTGGCTGCATATTTTACAGACGCTGTCCGCTCCAAAGCTGGTAATACCTCATGTTTACAGTTACACTGAGCTAACGGTAGGAATGGAAGGCAGAAAAAGACCCCTGATTGTAATTCTTTCTACAGCAGCCAAGGCCACCGACAGACCCCTTGGGTCCCGCAAGTGAGGAGTCGGAAAGAGTCGCACTTGCGGGGAGGGGCGGACAGTACAGGTAACCCCATATTGAACAACGCAGTATTCCACGCCATGCACGTCATACTCAGTTTAAAGCTAGGGGATCATGAGGGTCTCGCTCTCTTCGTCCATGGCCACCTTCTGAAGAGGACCCTGCTCACTGTTCTGCCTGCGATCCTGGTCCAGATTCCGATCCGTGCATTCCTGAATCCAGTTCCCGTCTGCTGCAGGATCCAGTCCGGGACTGCCTGATGCAGCCTGGCAGCCACCTGTGCCACCCAGCTCCGTGAAACTCAGTGTTGGTTTTGTGTATTTTGCATCAGTTCTCTTAGTAAAACTGATTTAATTTCCAATTTGTAAGTCTCTCTTCCTTTTCCTGCATTTTCCCTTCCACTGGTGGGGAGGGCAGGCAGGGGTTAATCAAGAGCATTGCCACTCTGTTTATTACCGCTCTGCTCTGAATGGCGACACACCATCTTAGGCTAATAACCTTGTAGAGCAGTGCCTCTTCTTCAGATCTGGTTCTGTCTGTCCAGACTTGTTTCTTTTGTCTCCTGTCTTCTTGCCTGTGGATACTTAGCCAGCAGAGCAAGCTCAACATCACTGAGATACAAATCTAGGTCTTTATTTCTCCCTGCCTGCAGCAGAACGCTTCTATTATCGTTTTTACTTACCCTTTTATGCCGACAAACATGATATGACTTCTGCTGGCACTTTTTTTTTAGGCCATTGTAGTTTTGCCTAAATCTAAATTTGGGAAACTAATCAGAAAGCCAATTAGTTTAACATAAACATAATATAGTTAAAATGTAATTAAACCAGGTACCAGGTGTTTCTCCAGGTGAAGTGACATTCTGCTTTGGCTGCAGAAAGTATCTGAAGTTTGAGGGCCTACGTTGTGCTGGTGCATTAATCCTGCTGCCCTGTACCCCTTCTGCTTTCAACATGTCCTTTTGCATGTATTGGTCCTACAGGGTGCTGCCGTCTCTGAGGCTCACAGCTCTGGGGGTGCTTAGTGTTAGGAGATGAGTGCTACCTTGGTCTGCATGGCAGGGACAGAGGGATGGGGTGATCTGGGACAGAATGCAAACTCTGGAGCTTGGTGGGAGGGTAGGTAAGTTTTAATGTTCATCAAAGAGAACAAATGTTAAGCAATTACATATTTTTTTTATTGTCAAGTCACTGGTTGTGATTCCAAAATGATATTAACTCTACCATAGATCTTGCCTAGGTAGCACGTCAGCTCTGCTACAACATTTGGGATCTTCATGCAAAGACAATTTTTTTTTTCTAGCTTATGGTGCTGAATATATTACTACTTTTATGTCCTGCCCCTGGCTTTTCCTCTTCTAGTACGTAAAACAAAATCAGTTGTCTTCTGCTTTTCAGTATTTCTCTTAGCTTGTCCCCATCCCGTTGGATTGGCTTTCTCCTGCTTCACTTCTTAGTTCTTCTTTGCAGTCAGGCTATAGAAGTAGTTCCATTATTTTGCAAAAGAAATAAGAAGTACCCTTGTAACTTTTTTTCATGCAGCCCCTTTTATGTGGGAAGAAC
>Ga0181612_124931_pt1 | contig 18420 bp, 8 predicted proteins | sample HoacroProtozoa21_FD_119630 | JGI IMG/M metagenome (GOLD analysis project Ga0181612, IMG submission 119630) | Hoatzin crop microbial communities from Cojedes, Venezuel. Combined Assembly of Gp0051906, Gp0051904, Gp0051908
AGGGAGTCCAAAAGATAAAAAAGTGCACGCCATGCAGTTTAGTAAAAGTTATCCACTTGAATGAGCTTGCAATTGGAGCAAACACAATTCCTCCAGACACAGAAGTCCCACTGAAGAGCTGCAAGGCAACACCTGACGATGTACAGAATGTTGAGTTCTCTTAATATCAGCACTACCCCATAGTGTGAAGTCAGTCATCCCGGTGTATATATCCACCTCAGCAGCACTGGAGTAGTAGAACTCTCATTCCCTGCTGTGGCTTCAGGAACCTTTTCTTGGCAAAAAGATTCCATTTGAAATTCGTGATCTCATACGCGTGGGAAGATGCATTCTTACGTCATTTTGAATTTTATCCACATTCGCTAGCTAGACAGTTTTTCATCATAGTTAAGAAACAGACTAACATATTGCTCTTATATTAAGCTGTATAAGAATTTCCAAGTATGTTTTAACTCTTTATATTTCCCTGCTGCAAGTGGAGGGCAAAAGGAAAGCCAAAAAACCCTTATTGATTCCTCCCTTCTAAGCAAGCAAACTAGAAGAAAATGAGCAATAAAATGTGGAAGCACTCACTTGAATCATATGTTCAGTATTGTCAAAAGTTGTCTGAAAGAGTGGCCCATTTCTGTCGGCCTGAAAATAATGATTCACAAGAAGGTTACTGTGCTCTTCAGAAGACACAAAACAATCCAGTAGCTCTGAAGAGTAGGCTTAAGACTTTATAAAACATAAAAGTGTTCCAAAAATAAATCTTTTAAATTTTGTGTATACCTTGATATACTCCACCTTCAGAAGGTCTAAACCAGGTTTATCTGAGGAACTAATTAGATGAATGGGTGCCTTTTTACCTGTAACAGACCACATGAAACACACAAGAATTTGGCTAACTTCTGTTCTTTCAGAGAACCAAAGAATTTGTGCCTTGAAAGACAGGGATTACCTTCCAATATCGTTTGTTAAAACACACTGCACAACCAAATATGAATCAATGGTTTCTCCTTGCTAAGTCCAAAAGGGCAAGCCTGTACCCCTTCTCCACCCAAAGACTGAGCACTAAGCTACTTATTTATCTATGAAGCATGCTGGTGGGAGTCCAAAGCACATCACTGTATCAATGGGACAAGCACTGCTAAGGGACAGTTGCATACTAGGTATTATAACTGGAAAACTAGAACAACATTTGGATTTCAGCGAGCACAAGAAAGAGGAGAGCCACCGTTTCAGACTAGTGCTACATATACACACACACACACTCGTATACTTCGCTTCCACTGCTTTTTACCTCCAGTTTCATAGTAATCCAAGCTTATTTTCTTTAAATAAGATACAGCTGCTAAATTATAGGTTCTGACAGTTGCTTCTGTCCCAAGATGCATTACATCAAAGACAAGTACCGTTTCCTCAGTTTTCTTTTGCCTGGTGAGTTCTATCAAAACCTGGATGAGCAAGAAACACACAGTTACAAAGTCTTTTCACATGTATTCTCACCATTCAAACCAACAATGAAACAAAGCATAAAGCTAATGCCTCACCTGCTTTACTGGAAGTATTATTTTTATTACAGAGATAAAGTGTAAGAACAGAAGAAATAAAAAGTGATTGTTTGATGGTAAGAGACAAAAACTACAGAAATATTTCGGGATTTGCTCTTTGCAAGTGACCTGCCTGGGTATTTACTTAGTTTTTCCAGTGTGTATTTCCCACCTGCAAACTATGACTTGGTACTATTATTTTCTACCAAAAATACTTCATTAAGGGGCTTTTTTGCTGACATTTTTTTGAATACATACACGCAGATGAAGTATGTGTGAGTTTTATTTATATACATACCGTATAAAAAAAAACCCTCATATGCATACCACAGAAGTGTGTGTGTATTTTTTTTTGTTGGGTGGCTGGTATTGCGTCCACTAGTTCTGGAGAACACTGGTAATAGAATATTGTAGGGGTTTTTTTTAAGTATTCTTTATGTAGAAGACATACCTCTTTAATTTCAAACTTCAGCTGAAGATCTGTCAGTTCCTCTTTAGTAGGCTCCTTATTTCTTATTTCTTCTCCTTTAATTAGTGAACTGTCAGTTGGTTCAGAATTCTCCTCAAAATCAAAATATTCCTCTTCAGAGTCTACAGAAGAGAAGTGACTTCCTCCTTAGCAAACTTCTTCCAGAAACAGGTAAAAATCCCACCCTCTCTTTCTCATTCCAATGGGATTTTAAACTGTTTGAGCAGTTTAAACGTAATCTGAGAAAGCATGCTTTTTAGGTCTATACTGCTTTCTTACCCATTGGAAGCAAACTGAAGAAAATTCAAGCCATATTATGCAAAGCACTAGAGTTTAGCTGTATGATTAGATGTTCAGAACACATATGAGGAAAGTCAGTTATAAAGTAAGCTCCAGGAAATAAGTTTCCCAGGTTCCACGACAGGAAAGTTCTTCTCTAGAACAGCCATGGAAGTAAATGCTCAAATCCACAATGTCAATACAGTAATTTGCCGTTTGTTATTCTAGCTCTGCATTTTTCAGAAAAACGAGAGCTTTGCCAATGTAAAACAGTCAGGACAGTACACGTGATGTTCTTAACAGTCTACTTTTGCCACGTGTTGGCTGCTTAATGCAAGTGTACACAGCCTTTAGACAGGCTACTCAACTTTTTTATGTGCCCACCCAAAAGTATGTGTCCTGAAGCGGCAGCAGCAGCAGATTAGTATTTGGCGAAATCCAGTTTTAGATTTCAGTCATTTCTGAAATAACAGGTTCCTCAATACTCTGTGATGAAAAGACGTCTCATGACATCTGAATAATTAAATTTGTTTGCTAATAACATCTTAATACAATTGTCATTAATAGCTCACAGTTGAAGAAGTTGCTTATACATAATATTAATTAATCCCCAAAAAAGATTTTCTTGCGTTGTAAAAAAGCACATTTATTATTCTGAGGTAACACCAGCATCTTAATTGAATCTTCTTATGCACTTGAATTTAGGGATGATCAATCATACTCATTTCTGCTGTCCTTCTAACATGTTTTAAGATCAACAGCAGCCTGAAAATGTTAGCTATTCCCTAAGTTATGGCCTTCTACTTTTACAAAGGTATATCCGTAGCTTCTTACCTGACACTACTTCTGCTAACAACTGGGGTGTATTAAGTAACCCTTTACTAACAACAGGAATTGTGGGAATAGCCGGTATCTAGAGGGAGGGAAGAAAAATTAAAAAAATCACTATTTTCAAGTTTGCATAACTTGGTACTTTCAGTCATATTTTCTGCTGATGATGCATGTTTTACTTTGCCTCCCCCATATTACTTAGAAAGGTCATTTTTGCCAATACTTCTAATGAAACCAGCAGGAGAATGACAAAGGCTAAGCTAGCCTTGCTTGAATAAGCCCAGCATGTTCTGATGGCAAGTCATAAAGAAGACACTTTGCCTAACTCAGCTTAGCAACATCTCTCTTATTTTAAGTGAAAACATCAGCAGGAATTCACACTTGCAATGACCACTTCAGTGACGTAATTGTTTTTATTTCAGTTTTCTGAGTCATAGTCAGCTTACCTTCGTGCTTGGAATTAACACAGATGACTTCTGAGGCAATGGAATGCTGTCAATCAGATCAAAAATCGCCTTGATTTTCTGGTCAGAGAGTCTGACATGCACCAAAGGAAGTCCTCCTGACACCTTAAACCTTTTAAAAAAAAAAAAAAATTAAGACAATAAACTACACACTAATTCTTGATTTAAATCTCACCAATACTCATACATAAATATACTTCTATATAAATACCACATCACAGTAAAGCTAATGATTCCGCATTAAAAACAGGTGTTGGACTCAGTTTAAACAGTCTAGTTAGTAACCAGTGAAGGTGACCAGGGAACTACTAGCCAAAAAAGTTTTTGTAAAAAGTAGTAAGCTACTTCTATTTCTTCAGTAAATACCTTCAAATTATAAAGTGTAACTGAACCTTTGGGGAAAATACAGTTTTCTTTTCTGTAAGTACACAGTAATTAAGAAGAAATCCTCTCAACATTAATATATTACTTTGCCATCCTGGTATCTCTTTCCACCATCGATTTTGCCAGCTGTACATGAATATCCATAGGCTTTAATATGTGCAAAGTTGATGGATGTTGAAAACGGGCCTTCTTCCAGTCTTCACCTGTAAACGTTCAGTCAATTTACATGAAAAAATATCGTTTGCTAATTGTTTTATTTAAGGTATCATTAAAGTAATCAAATTGCAAAAGATTGAAGAACCCACTCACAAACTAGAGAAACGTAGAACAACTTGTGTAAAGTATTTTAAGGGCTTTTGAATCCATTTCCAATAGTTCTTAACACTATATTGCCTTTGCAGCCTTAAGGCCAATTCTACGATAAAAGATGTATCTGAACATACAACCCTTCAAAAAAAATAGATAGATATAAAACAATAACCTAGCATTCTGTTGACTGCATAAACTTAAGTCCAAATGAAATATTAATGCCATTTTTAGCTGTATTTTCCTACATACTACAGAAAACATAATAGCTCTATGCATTTATGTTGCTTGCTGGCATCATAGTAGAGAGGTGCCACATAAGTCCAAACAGAAAGCAATCAGTTGTTTGAAGAGAAAGTAAGAAAGAATTTTTTCACAGTTTAATACCAGAGTTGTGTATTATAATCTATCAGTTAGATAACTATTGGTTTTAGTTTGCCTTTTTTCTTTAAAATCCATATTTATTACAGGTAGGTAGCCCTCCTTAATCTTTTGAATAAACAGTAACTATGTTGTTTTGTTACCTGTTCTTCCAAAAAGAAGTTGCATATTTTTTATTTCCACATCAAACTTGTCATAAGCTTTGTCCATAATCTCCTCTAAAGATGAAAAGCTAGAAGCTTGACTACTGCCTTGATTTATGCTGTTCAGCTAAACACATAAAAGACAAGATAAAGTTAAATCTAAAACTTACATACAAATGCTATTAATTCTAGCAAAGATGAAAAAGGTGATCCATAGAAGTTTATGACTGAAACTTGGACTCTTACAGAGATCTTAATTCATTTCACATTTCACGTATCAAGAATAAGTATAAATTTTGTTCCTTCTGTCCATCCACTTAATTCAAGTTATACAAAAAGATTTTTCGTATTAGTTTACAAATTTACGGCTGGAGTACAACTAAAACAAACTATTTAGCTAAAATCAAGTTGAACTATTGTCATCTTTTAATTTTACAGGAACAAGGAAATCAACTTTCAAACTCCAAGAGAAAAATTGTATTCTCTTCTATTAATAAAAGGCTATCATCTTAGAAAAAAGGAAACAAAAGTTCATGTGTTTTGCTGAAGAAGTGAAAATTATAAGCTACTACAATCACAACTACAAAATGAAAACATTTCCTGGGGAGATTAACTAGTACAAGTTGATCAAAGACACATTAACAGCTCTGAACATTGCTCAAGTTACTGACTCAAATTTATTTGGCAAGAAATACTGTAAGTTAAGACACATTCGCACAGATGATCACCTTTTCCTTCCAAAACCAAGACAGTTTCAGATGACAGCTGTTAAGAGAAAAGAATATTTTCTTTCTCTGAGCTTCTAAGAGAGGTCATTTATATACCTGAAATGTACCAAAGTCCAAAATCAGCAGATCTGATTTTTCATGGTAGAAACCCGTCTGTGGAACCACAAGGTAGGAAGGTTTCAGATTAATCTTCAAGTCGAGGACTTTCCGCATTTCGATAATATGAACTAATCCTTAAATAAAAAGAAAGTGGCATGAAAACTGAAATACTATTCAGAAGTGAAATGTTTGTGCCAGTCCACATCTAAAGAGATGCTATCTATCTGAAAGATATCATATCTTGAGTAAAGACTTACTTTTGTAATGCTCTACTGATTTCTCACTGAAGTCAATGCTTCTCCCCACAAAACAACCACTAATCCTCCAAGTCCAAAACTCAAGGAAAAAACCCAATCGTACTATTTGGCCAGCAATCAAAATATAAGCTAGGTGGTTAGAAAAACCATATTGAAACTTTTAAAGACATTCAAGGGATCACCTCGGGTGAGATTTGTTATTAGCTCACCTGTAGCGGTTCTTTCCTTGATTTCTTCCAGCTTCATTAATGTGGCTGATGTTAATCTTTCAAGATCTATTCCCTTACTTGTCTGAAAGAATTCTACCATTGCATTTATTGTTTTCTTTTCAAAAAAAAGACAGACAAGAATTATCAATATACACAGAAATCACTCAGTAAAAAATAGATCTTGATAGAGCAAAGAGATAACAGCAGAGAAAGAATCCAAAAAAGAGCCAAGAGTTTTGGTTACTACTCACTGCATCATATTTTATTTCCACAGGCTGTGATTCAATAGTAAGACTCTGGTCAGCAGTACTATCCTCTGGGTTAACATTAAACTCTATCTTAAGTAGAGAAGACTTGCTATCTCCTATGGAAGTCACAAGAGATGGTACAATGTTTTCTTGTCTCAGGCCTGTAACATACCAGTTTTCAAGCTTTGCTTCAATCCTAAAGAAGATGAATAGTTAAATATATTTAATGAGAATACAGAACACCATTCAATCTAAGACAGTCAAGCAAGATCAGAAAGCCTTTGATAAAGCCAAACATGACTAGTTTCACAGGACTAACATACCACATGGTTAAGAAATTGTTACATTAATAAACTGGAAAAATACATAAGAGGCAAGTTGTACACAGAAACACAAAGGTGCTATTTTCTTTTTACCTTCTGCTATTTGCAAGGTGGACTGAATACAACTTACAGCCCGTGTTTATTAAGAGAATCAGTTGCAAGAGAAAAGGCAGGCAGAATATTTATGCTACAGGTGAAAAAGAGTAGGCATGTTAACTGTTACATATTAATTTCAAAACCAGTTATGAACTTGTTTTGGTGCAAATGAGTATGTTTTACTGACAGCTTCTCTGGCAATAGTGTTAAGTGAAGTAGAAAAATGCCTCCGAGAAAGCTGTGTGAACACCACCAAACCACACAAGCTTCATTTGTCCTTAGAAGTACCTACTAGATATGAAACTGATTTTGAGGTCCTGGTTCTCCACCACCAGAATCCCTGACTTCGGGAGGCAACACAGTTTGAGCATAAGAAGTGTCACAAGCCTGGCACCTAATCACATTTTTCTAGAAACTTAAAAAACAACAAAAGTATCTGTTCTACTGTTTCAGTCTTGCCAACTAAATTATATGACATGCATTTATGTAAAATATTCTTAGAACTCTTTTCATTTTGTGCAGCATTCAGGCTGCACCTTGAGTATTACCCAAAACATTTTTCAGCAAGAATATTTCAAGAGTCAGCAGCTGAGCTGCTGATCTTATGTATAAAGTCAAAGATGAAGGAACTGCAAATGAAAGCACGAAAAATGCACAGACTCATTTTCCAGATGCTGAAAATCTACTCATTGACTATAATCCAACAAATTGTGTTCAATATTTCTGGTGTACCCTCTCTTAAAATACCAGCAGGACTCCGTTTCCTACGGGCTGGTTAATCTACCCACAACACACAGACATAGTTTTGTTTCTGTAGAAAGCAAGCAACACATTCAGTAGCTTGGCTGAAGTGTGTTAACCAGACCATTTCACACTGCACAGGTAAAGCTTCCCAAAAGTAATTCTGAGCACTTCAACACCTGGACTCAAGAAAGAGTTTATTGTTGTTTATGAAGACTAACAAACAGAACAGAATGAAGAAAGGAATGCTATGTTATTCACCAAATTAAGCGACTAACTTTTCAACTGAGTGCAATTGCAGAATGCCCATAAATTTAAAAGTCAACATATAACACAATGCACTACCCAACTACCCAAGAAAAGATGCAAGAAGTCAGGGGCAGGGGGCAGAAGATGTTTCTACAAAAAGTAAATACTAATCCAATTACTTAATGGCTTGTGCTCCTGGGCGCTGTGATATTTTGGTACTCAGATCAATTATCTGTACTTTAAGAGTTTCTGCCACATTGTTGTCTTCTTTAATTGTAAGAGAAGTGCTTAAGAGCTTCAGTGTCACAACGTGGGCAACATACTAGTGAGAAGAACAGAGAAAATTGAAATTAGTCATCTTGATACGAATAATATTTCAGAATTCCTAATTTAAACAAATCTAATGAAATGTGGTATTTAAAGCTATTCCAGTTCACTAAGGTAAGAAACATATCCCGAAGCAGGTGTAGCAAGGTAGCTGTCGGTCTCTTCTCCCAAGTAACAACTGATAGGACAAGAGGAAACAACCTCAACTTGCACCAGGGGCAGTTTAGATTGGGATATTAGGAAAAATTTATTCACCGAAAGGGTTGTCAAGCATTGGAAAAGGCTTCCCAGGGAAGTGGTGGAGTCACCATCCCTGGAGGTATTTAAAAGACGTGTAGATGTGGCGCTGAAGGACATGGTCTAGTGGTGGACTTGGCAGTGCTGGACTTGGTCTTCCAGGCCCTTTCCAACATAAACAATTCCATGTAGGAAGTGAAGTATAGAGTCTTTAGTTTCTTTCAACCCTTATCAGTCATTTCTTTAACATAAAATAGTGCAATTGAACAAATGCAGAGCAGATATAGTCTGTATCTCTTTTCATGTTTCAGGGAAGTCTTTTAAGCCATGAAAGCAAGCGTAGTTAAACTACACTCAGTAAAGAGCTAGTAAGATCAACACACACAATCATCATAATCCCATTAAATAACTACATTTTAGAAGACACTGAATTTGCTGTTCTTGCTGCTAAGTTTCATGTCTCAACATTGACAAGAAAGGGTTTTGGCTTCCTGAAACATGTACCATTTTATGACTGTCCATCTGCAACTTAAGAAGAATCAAGTAATACGTCCTATCTGAATTTGGAGCTTGCCTCTTTCTTCAGAGTACTGAGAGAGACGACAGCACCGTTACACTTAATGTGTCTGAATTAAAAATGGAAATTTAGTTTCTAGACAGGTAAACAAGGAATGTGAAACAGAGGGAAAAAAAAGCACCAGTACAGGGCACTGTTTGGGCTGTGTCTCCTCTTCGTTGGTAACAGATGCTTGCTGCTGCTCTGCTCTTTTTAATTTGACAGAAACACAAGTTCATACAACAGCACACAGGCCTCCATGTTGCCACTCAAACAATTCTGAACTTGCCCATGTGAGGCACATGTAAGCTTATGATAATTAAATTTAACAAAAATAAACAAGGTTGGAAAGTTGGAGGGTTGGGTTGGGGAGTGGAAGGGTCTGCTGGGAGAGGAGACACCATCTTCCTCGAAAGAAAGTCTTAATGCACAGAGCACTTCTGTAAGTGATGAGCAACTTGAAGTAGAACCACCAGTTATGTTAAGATTTAAGACAACAATGTAATAGTGCTCACAGAAAATAAGTATACCAAGAGAAACCTTACCATTTCACACTCTTAGCTGCCTACTTTCTCGCTTTTTTCCTATAAGCCCTTTCAATGATACTGTACCTGTAAAGCTTTGTCTTTCATTCCTTTGCTTAACAAGCCAAAAAATATCTGTCACAAAAATGTTTTTTTTAATTTTATGCTTTCCTTTGTGTAGCAGAAAAAAGTGTTACAACTGAAATCTGATATTAATCATTACAACAAACATTTTAATAGAAACATAACATGATCCTTCTAACAAAAGCATTCCTGAAAGTTATAAACATTGGGTCAAACAGGAAATAACCACACGCTAACATTCATCTTTATATAATCAATGATCCATTTATCAGAATCAAACAGACTTTGGACTTTTTAAAGAAAACAAAACAAGACCACTATACAGACTAATTCAGTTTTCTCCACAACAGGTAGCAAGAAAAAGATGAAATGATAAAGCTACCATGGAATCCTTTTTCATTTCTTTTCTGTTCTCCCCAAGCTGCAAATAGGTATCTATCATCCAGCTTCTGTCACTTCTAAATCACTCCAGATTAGGATTATGCACAAGCCAGAAGAGCACCAAAGAAAAGATTAGCCATTCTTCGTGTTTTCCTGAATAGTTTTTTTTAATCTTATTTGTACATTCAGCATGGTTTTGACTTGCACTGACACACATTCTACTGCTTATCTTAAGGATAACATGCATCAGAAAAGGATTTTTTGTTTGGTTCGTTTTGTTCAAGTGTTTTTTGTTGTTTTGCTTTTTTTTAAGCAATCCCCATAAGAATTTGCTTACCTGCTTTGGTAAGGAAAGGTGATGGGAGCTGTCACTATATCCAATAGCAGTAAAAAGCTTAGCTTTCTCTTCTGGTGTCATTAGTTCATCAATAGCTAAAAACCAAAAACCCACAAGAACTTGCACTTTAATTAGTAACAATAAGCATTTTTCCACCCATTTGTTTTCTACTGTACTTAAGTTCTGCTGACACATTAAGCTTATCTCCTTTGATCCTTCATATTGCACTAAGTTCCATGTTGCACAAAAGCACACAAAAGCAGTCTTTGTATATGGCATTACAAACATAGCACACAAATGAATATAATTTGTATTACAGGAGTACCCATAATTCCCAGAATTTATGTCCATACAGCAAATCATCACAACACAGTATTCCAGTCGTCACCTATTACACTACAGCTATAAACTCGATACTCTTCTCCTTACCAGGGCTCTGAAATGCTTACAGCCATTTCAGAAGTATGCCTTATTTGCCGACTCAATATTCATTAAACAGTAAGTAATACTATAAAACAGATCAATAGTGCATTGTACTTTTTATGCCATACTCTCTCCTGCATAGTAGGAAGCAAAACATACTACAACTTCCTTCTTAATGTATATAAAAAAAAACATAAAGTCTCTGTGGAAGTTAGTGCATTACAGTCTACACCTACTTTCAGGAACCGGTGATTCTTCATCTTCCTTCTTTCTAGATTCTCTTCTACCCCAGAAACCACCAAACCATCCTCCACCTTTTTTTTCTACTTCAGTGGTTTTCTTCTTTGGTAGTTTTTGTCCGGATCTGATTGTCTACAAACCAGACATTAAAATACATAATTGACAGAATTACTATATATTTTATTTTTCTGTAAATAATGCATGTATGTATGCATACTGAACAGACATTTAAACGACGGACAGCACCACCACCCCGTAAGGGATTAATAGCACTTTGACTCAATAGACAGAAGCAAAAAGAGGATGGGAGGGGGAAGCAGAGGGCGTGCAGGGGGGAAATAAGCATGTGTTAGGTTGGACGGCCTTTCTCTACGCATTTCACTAGCATTTAGACTACAAAAAGGCAGGAAACACATGAAAAGATAGTATTTAAGAGTATGCAAAGCAGCAGTTACATTCCTTAAACCCAGTAGTAATAAACCTGGAGGCTGATCCTGTACCACTGCACGTATTTAAAAATTTTAATTTGTATTCAACTCAGACTTCGCTTTGCATTTTAAAAATCAAGGTCTGACCACAAACATCTCAAAAACCAGTTACATCATTATTAATTTTTCATCTTTATTTTACACACATTCCAGATGTCTAGACAAATGCTGAGGCTGCACTGGCATGAACAGTAATTACATGATGCAACTACAGAGGTTAATTTTCCTTTTAGGAAAACAGCCACGCGCAGCACACTTCTCACGAGACAACCATTCTGAGCTTGCCTGCAGTGTGCTAGATGTTTTTGATCTTAACTGCAGATGCAACACTTCTTGTGATGTTATAACTTGCAACTCCTTGTTAACTGTCACAAATGATTTCCAAAATAAAATGCAGCTAAAGACTTCATCTACCTTGTAACAAGTCTTTCAGAGTTGTTTTTTAATTACATCAGCTGTCCCCTACAAAGAGAGTATCTAAAGGCATAGGTAGGATAGGACCACTGTACATGTTTGATCTTGAACGGCTGCAGAACCAGTCTTGAAATAACAGAAGTCACAGGAAGAAAAGAATCGTTAAATCATTACCTTTAGACAATTGCCTGAGTGGTACAAAGTGGGTAGCAGTAAAACTGTGCGCACACACACTGGCAGGTTTTTGGAACTGGTTTCCCATTTGGAAATTGATTTACTCGTGTCCTGGAAGGACAGGAATGCCTTCCCACCTCCCCATTCTATCATACTCGTCAGCACAGATTTTTTCAAGATATTATCGTGACAGAACCATCCTACCTGAAGTGTTACAATTTCTTTGAACAAAAATTATTTCTTACCTCAACTTGTGCTTGTTGTCTTGCTAAGATTATATTGAAGACATCAAGCTTTCTTTCTAGGTCCTGTAAAAATGTATGAAGAAATCATTTGCCTCTCAAACACATTTAGGAAAGGTTCACCACTACAAATTCTCTACCAGCTCCTTCACATTTACATTCCAACTTCTTTCTAGACCTGCTTCTTTCTTTCAAAGGTACACCTCCCACAGAAGGTCACTACAAGATCAAACCTCATGTTAGGAAGTCCAATTTATATTTTTAAATAGATCAATTTTTCACTGCATTAAATCCATCAAAGTTCATTAATCTGCAAGCAAAAAGGGTTTATTTAAATGGCACTCTACTAGTATTTTCTTTCCACAACAGGATGCACTGAACTTCAGATTAAAACAGTATTTCCACAGAACTCTTGTGCTGCCATAAAACCACCAACCTTGATTACCACCATATATATTTAAAGACTTATTTAGTAAAGGGATCAAAATATATTTTATCCAAAGAGGAAAAACACATACCTGAATTTGCCTCTGTGTTTCTTCTGACAATTTACTCTGTGTCAACTTGCTCTTGTACACATTTTTGTAACTCTTCAGAAGCTGCCTATGTTGTTTTATGTTACTCCACGACCACATACGAGTGTATCTTCTGATGTGAACTTCAAGGACACTGTTACCCGCATATTTCCACCTACAAGAATTCCACGCTTGTGAGCAACTTCACATTTCATTTATGCAGATGTAGCTTATTAATATGCAAACACTTTGTTTACCACTTGTCATTTGAGTAACTTTCCTTATAAAAAAGTTAATGGCTTCAACACCACTTCTGAAAACTGGACTGAGGGTTTACATTTAATGTCTGAAGTACTGTAAGTCTACATCCTCTATTGACTTCAGCATGTTTGCAGATTTGGCCTGTAATAGCACTAGGTACACTTAAGAACTTTGATAATCAGCATCAGTGAGTACTTAGAAAATAATACACAGAAATGAGCATCAGCTCAAAACTTTAAGAAATAAAAATTACAGTCAACATACATGGTTCCCTTGTAATACACTTGCTAACTTTTTTCTTTAGTCTTTCTAAAATTATACGCTAACCTCTACAGAGAACATTGGCATTTTTTTAAGAGATTCTGGGGACCAGGGTTAGCTTTGCAAGTCAGATTTTCATCACTTCTTTCTTTCACATGTTCTCTTCTGCAAGTCTTTTTTACTTGGCTAAGCAAAGCTCTGTGGAAGTCCTAATGATACATGTGATCTGGTTTTAAAACTACATTTAACCACAAAGGAGAATGAAGAGACTGGAGAGGACTCCAGCATCTCCCCAAGAATGCACTAACATACACAGCTTACCATTGTCTGGCATTTTTATGGAGAGATACGTCTGGCCTAAATCTCCTGTACGGTGCATTGCGAACCATGTAATCTACGGACTCCAGAAGGTCTATCATGCTGAGGTACTAAACACACAAAAACAAGCTTCTTAGCAGAGGTCCAGATTTTGTTGCATGCAGTGTTTAAAGTACATGTACACCACGGTCCTCAGTATTCCCCAAACTATACAGAAATTTAAGCCTACACATTTTCATTAGTGTGTAAAAGTGGACCAACTTTACCCAGCCCTCAAAGGACACCACCATATCAACTTCTGGTTTCCTTCAAGCACAAAACCAACTGGTACTTTTGTTAGCCCACTCAGCACGAAGTCCCAAGCCTTCTCAAACCAACTGTATTCTCTTCATTTCCAACACACATTTTCCCCAATTTTAGAACTGCCTTTGCATTAGTTAACTTTACTGGTACTGTTCCAAACTCAGATTTGCACTCTGACATCAATAAGCACTAAAAAGCTGTCTAGCAAGCTAATTGTAAATTAGCACTGAATAAATGAAAACACTAACATTGCTGGGGAGCTGTCTAAATTCGTTCCTTGATACCTCAGCAGGCTTTGTTGCCAAATCCAGCACACTCCATTCACTCCCACCCTTGCTTGCATCTTGGCATCTCTGCAGTTATAATGTTGGCTTCTAGTTTTATAAGATAAGGGCTACTCATAAGAATGATTCCATTCTCTGTGCAAAAGGAATGCTATTGGAAGGGCTGAATACAGATCAGCTGGTCCCTAGAGGGTCCACAGATAACAGGGTCAATGTCAGGATCCAGCACCAGGAAGCAACTGTTACACAAAGAGAAAATGATCCTACACTTTTCCCACCGTTACTGCTAAACAGTTTAGACAGTCTACTCGCATATAAGCAGAAAATTCTAAAAGAACAATATTTTCCAACAAAAAAAATCCTATAGTTCATCACAAACTCTGAAATAGGTGATAACAGATACCAAGCCAACTTACCTGTGGCTTAGTGAATTCAATGACGATTCTCTGTACTTCTACACTACAATCAAGTTTGGGAGTTTTTAATTCTAGTTCTGCATATGGGTTGATATACAGTCTTGCAGAGGCTGATACTGGTCTAAAAACTTAAAGATAAAAAAATTGAGATTAATTTTGTGTTTACTATTAAAGCAGGGAAAGTGATCTTAAAGTACTTATTTCCACAGCCTGATGTATCAACCACGTTGTACTGATAACGCATACGCTCAAGACCCACAGAATCAGGGTGCAATTCTTACCAAAAATTAAGATAACCCAGCAGTAGTCAAAAAGCATATAAGCTCTACTATTTTCTATTATGTTCAGGTGTTTGTAAAATAAAGTTAGTAAGGGCATGCCTGCACGATCAGGTCAGGCTGTTGTACGCCAGCATGACCAGAACAGTCTATATTCACTCATTCCTGGCTTACTTACTATACTGGTAGTCTTGCGGCTGGTTGCCACTACATGGAATTCCTCTTTTCAGCTGCTCCTGTAAAGGAATGCGATACTGTCTAGCAACTGCTGAAGAGTATAACTTGCTTACAGTTCTCTAAGTTTTGAGTAGATGAATTTAATTTCACAAGTATTTTGCAAGGGCTCCTCCCCCTAAATGAGAAAGGTAATACAGCACAAGTACTTAAGCACAAAGTGTTTAAATACACCAGATTAAAAAGAATTCTAAGTTTCTCCTATCAAGTGGAAGGTTAGTACAGTTTTGATTCAGCTTCTGTCTAAATCTTGCAGTAACAACTGATGTGTGTTAAATTAGAAACATATAGCTCATATGTACACTCCAACATGCAGCATAATAGATGCAGCATTTGCTTTTAAACTCCTTCAAGGTACCAAGAGCATCCACGCACATTCTACTCGTCCTCATTTTTAGCACATAAGGAGGCCACTTGAGCCTTCTGGTATTGTGCAGGCACGAGAGGAATGTAAGACAGAAAGTAGTCAGGAAAATAACAGAACAGCCCGAGAGGCCTGAGAATTATGATGCTAGAACCAAGTCTTAATTCAGAATGAGGTCTGTCTGATGCTATCATAGTTCGGCAATTTATTGAGAATGTTACATTCATGCCCAAATGTTTTATCCAGTTTCACACTTGCAATGGCACAAATCAGTTGAAGGAGGCCTGCTTTTAAGAAGATGTACATATTAGCTATCAACATGAAGGCAGATGAAGTGCTTGTTCCCAGTGGTAGTCTTTATAAAGACTATCAATATTCAGAGCTGTTTTTAGAAGGAAAATATTTCATAACTACAAATTTCTTCAACCTAATCCTTCTCCCAGTTCCTTATTTAAAAACTGGTTTGTCTTTTATAAAAGGTACACTTTCTCATTAAAAAATTCCCTGTCAGCTGATCTATATCAATAAAAGCTAAATTTCAATGCAATTAAGTATAAAACAGCAAATCTCACAACCAGTCATATACTTATGTTATTCAAATATGGACTGCTGTATGAAAGTAACAGATTGCTTCAGATTAAACAGCTTATTCTTACTACAACAGAAACTAATTAGCTACTATGATAAATCTGATTTCCTGATAATGCTGCTTAAAAATAACACCAAAACAGTCTGCCTGGATGGAAGGCCTAGCTTTCCAGGAAACAAGCTACACTAAAAATTACATATGAAATTTATTCAGATATTTAATACCGATGACGTTCCTAAACAAGACACGGTATTTGCTATTTGTTCAGTTCCTGTATTGGTTTCGAAATTCTGAAGCAGAGAGGACTTAACAAGTGGGAGAGAAGATTTAAACAAGTAATCTTATGCCCATGATGAATTCCACTCTTTCCCTGTGCTTCTTTAATTCTTCTCAGACATGCTCTGAGCTTATTCCTGCTCTCCCTCTCTTCCCCTTTCAGGCACAAGGACACAAAGACGACTAATCACAATTGAGAAAATTAAACTAACAGAAGTCACCAAACAGTCAAAAGGTGCAAAAAATCCAAATAGAGATGATGCCAATATGCAAAGTGATACTAGTACACAGCACCCAAATTGCTGAGGATTTCAAGAACTGGAAAAACTGCAAGTGGCGAGATGCTTGAAACTAACAGGTAGTCAGAATAGTGGAGACTACTGGCTACACTGGAATTCTCTGCCTCAGCACTCAAAGACAAGTTTACATGCAGGACACGCCACAGGTTTTGGGAACAGGCAACTCCATTTTACAGTTATGGCAGGCAAAATTCCCAAATCTTTCAGGAAGAACCTGTTAAAAACTTGATTAATGATGGAACAGAAAGTGGTACTTCCCGATACATAAAACTAAAGTTCAACAAGACCACATCAGCATTTTCACCAGCAGCTTAGTCAATAGTAAGTTGAAGTCTCCTTGAAAAGGACTGAGATCTGAGCCACCAGACAGCGCCAGGAAAGCCCACAAAGCCGTCTGCCCACAAGCATGTCAAGGGCTGATTCACAATGGACCTTTCCCAACAGTGCCAAACGACACATTTGAAACACAAAGACTTTTGCTGCTGTCAATTCAAACTGTGTATTGGTCTGTACCTACACTTCACTTCAGGCTGAGATACAACAGAGAAGACATCCATAGACAGTTAATTCTGAAGAGTCCCATAGCTAAAGTAACTTGGCTATTATTAAAATCATGTAAGCATTTCTGCTAATCTAAAAAAGCAGAAGTGGAAGTGCTCTGAGAATATTTAGCTATTTAAAGAACAAAGCAAGTGACTGTAGACAGGAAGAGAAATCAACATATTCATATCATCTTCTACATACAGTGAATTTACACCCCAATTTTGAGATAATAAACAGTGCCCTACAAGAGGAACCAGAACAACAATAAAAGGATATAGGTTTCAAGTTCCACATAACAGACAAGCTTCAAAGAACATTAAATGATTGGCTGGTTTTTAAACACCTCAAAGTTTTGATTCAACCTTCCATACTAGCACCAGGTTAAGGGTTTATTTTGTTAAGTAGAGAATAAAACGAAAATAAAGATACTTCTAAAAGACAAGCACAAAAGAAAAAAGGAAACACATAGGATTGTACAAGGACACAACACCTGTATAACCTTTATAAACACAATGGGTCAAAAATGTACCTTTTCTGCACAGAGAGCACTTACTCTCAACAGAAACAGAACGCAGATATACACACAACTTACACTGTGTATCTGACCTTCTGCACAGTAACATGAAATGAGATTCAGGCAAACTGACAACAGTAATCAGATGTCTGCTATTCCAAGCAAAGTGACTTTTTTTTTTCATAGTCCATTCTAAAGTTTACTTTCAGAACCTAACATATTCAGTAATGTACTACTCAACAGCTCACTAGAATAACTAACTGTTTCTCATTATCTAAAAATGAGCTCTTTTAACCACATGAACGAAATGGCCATCTGAAAAACTTCTTCACAGTGATGGTGCTTTTGCAACTCGGAAGTCCTCAGCTGTCAAACAGAAAGAGGATGTGTGCCCTCAGCCACAAATTATGTCTACCTAACTGCTCTGTTCATACTGCCAAAGTTCCCAGTTCCTCTTCTGGGAAAGTAAGACTTAGGGGATAACACAACAATGAAACGGAAGCAAAACAAGTACTTCACACACAATTTTACAAGTTGCAGTATTCCACTATTCATCAAGCTAACAGCAACTCAAAACAGGAATGAATCAGAAAAAAAATAGATATAGCCCTCCAGGAAGCCCCCCTCAAACCTGATTTTTATTCTTTCTCTGTAATTACCATTTTAGGATATCTGCCTCTCGTTCTGTCTTGATTTACCCGCACTGCCCTCATGGTGCCTCTCATCTTCTGCACTGGAGCACCATCATCTATTTCTCTCTCTCACCTGAGTTAGCTTCATCAAGTCGGAAAAAAAGTAT
>Ga0181612_175965_pt1 | contig 18420 bp, 9 predicted proteins | sample HoacroProtozoa21_FD_119630 | JGI IMG/M metagenome (GOLD analysis project Ga0181612, IMG submission 119630) | Hoatzin crop microbial communities from Cojedes, Venezuel. Combined Assembly of Gp0051906, Gp0051904, Gp0051908
GCTGTTGGCCCGCAAGGGCAGTGGCTGAGATGATGGCTGAGCCAGCTGAGGAGGTTTAGGGCTGAGCTCCAGCAATGCTTTTGCTGTTTAGTTTGCATTTCTGCTTTGGGCTGAGAGGTAAAATTTTCTCTAAAAAGAAGGGGGCAGCTCAGTGGCAGCCTTCTCAGTGTGAAGAGGCTGTGCCCAGAATTGTCTGGGTACAGGCTTTTGCTTGGCATCCCAGAAGAAGACAGTAGTGCTCTTTTTGCAGGCCTTGCATGTAACAAATTTATCCAAACTTTAAAACAAACAAAAAAACAAACAAACAAACAAACCAGTAGTAATAATAGAGCTGAGTCTCTCCTCTTCTGCTGCACTAACAAGGTTAAACCACTCAAGTTGTCGTCACCGCTCTGAGAGGTGCCTCTGGTTACGACAGCTCTGACGCACGGAGGGGAAACTCCTTTTGGAAGCGTCAGGACATGCCCAGCAGTGGCGATGTGTAATGTTTCCTGTTATCATGGGACCTTTCATTAAATATGATGGGAAAACAACATACGTCATGCTAGAAAAGCCATGCGTGCTCCGTGTACTGTAGCTGCAGCCCGCGAGGTGGCAGAAGGACGCGGGTGTCATCGCAGGCTCAGCCTGCTCCGGCTGCGCAGCTCTTCAGCGCTGGTATTCTGAATTTTGAAAAGGAAGGCAAAAGAAAAATCAGTTGAAGAACAGAAGCATGTTTAATTTTCATGTAAAAACTTTCCTGAGGAGAGGAAAAGCTACTCAGAGGGTTATTTATCTGCATTAAAAACAATCAAGAGCAGTGCAGAAAATAAAGCGTGTGTCTTAGCTCCCTTTTAGCAACGTGTATTTCAAAAAGGTAAGGCAAATAACAGCAATGGCCAGGAATTATTTTATGCCTCCTTGTGAAGTGATGACTGCCAAGAAGACGCCTACAGGCAGTTCTGTTGCAATATAAATTGGCACTTTATCAAACCAGCTCCCTACCAAGACCGCCTGGCCTGTATGTTTATTGACTTATTTATTGACCTGATTTCTACCTGGTGGTAATGAGTTAAAAAAAAATGAGCTTGTTCAGCTCTTCGTTCTAACACATATGAATATCCTGAAGGAAGGCAATCCGTTAATTTATTCAGGAATCAGCAATCATCCTCTCAAGCTCCAAGAAACCTGGGTCATAGTGGAGCTTCTGGGGGAATCCCAGAACACAACTGCCCCACACAGACCACAGGCCTGAGCTTCCCTTTTTAGGGAAGACAGAGTGGCAGCCTTGCTGACTGGTGTCCCCTCTAGCCATGTGCTGGGGGGATTTGCTTCCTGGCAGAACTGCGCCTCAAGTAGAAGGGTCATATATATATATATATACACATATGTTAAGCTCCCGGGTGTCCCTTCACTGGGCTCCCAGCATGTCCTGCCTCCACTGGGTTCATCTGCTGAAGGAAAGAAAGCTCATGCAAACCCAGTCACATCCTACATTGCAAAGGACTTTTAAAGCATAGCTTCAAGACACTACTCTGCCCAGTATGACAGCTCAGCAGTGTGGCCTTACTATTAGTTTCCTGGAAAAAGAGCATAGAAAACAGAAGAATAATCTGCTTAATTCCCCCATTTGGCCGGGGGAGGGAGGTCAACATGAGCTCATCGTGTCTCAGACAGCAGAGAACCTTTGCAAAGGACCCTCTGTGTGTCTGCTGCCTGTGCACCCCAGTGCGTGCCCCAAAGGGAAGGCTGTGAAGAGAGCTGCACCCAACCACAAAGCACAAAGTCCAAGGAAACCCGCTTTTATTCAGCCTGCCCCTTGCTCCTGCACACGTTGCTGCTGGGCTGGGGTCATGTGTTGTATTGCCCAGATAAAAGTGAGTGAGGTCAGCTTAGACTGTCTTTATAGTAGATCTTAATTAGGCTGCCTGTGGACTACGTACCTTGCCACCACTGCTCTGAGGAACTAGGCTCACTGGCCATTACCCGAGGAGTTTACTGGCCAGCTAGCTGTGCTGCCTCTGCTCTGGAACCCCTGGAAGCAGGGCCCGCAGCACTTGCTGCTCACCAGCTCGCCCTGCAACATCAGCCACTGCAGAACTGATAACCTGCAGAAAGCGCTTGAGGAAGGGGTCCGTTTTGCTGTGAGGCCGTTGTGTTATTTCTGCTCTATATTCCCTTTGTTAACTTAAATCTCCATAAAGCCCCCTCACCAGCAGGCTGACACCACCTCCTCAGAAACCTGCGGTGCTTCTCGTGGATCCAGCACAAGCATGAAGCACCCACCACTGGGCAATGATCCTCTTCTGGCGCCCTCTGGGTGCCAACTCAGGTTATTCTGCCTGTGGAAACCGTAAGTCCTTCCTAGTGGGGCCAGCCTGGTGCTTTTCTATCATTACAGAGCTTAGTACTCTTCTAGCACCACTGTGTAATTAACATTGCCATCATTTACTGACGGTCCTCATTTGTTTCTCTCCTGCTGCACTTTTGGGCTAATGCAGATCTCCCCAGCAAAAAGATGACTGTAAGGTCATTTGCACCCAAGAATTTCTTTGGATTTAGTGCCAGTGCTCTTAGTTATTACAAAAAGCCTTATCTCAAAAAGTTAAAAAGAAGGTGAGTAGCACAGCTAATCCATGTTTTCCCATGGATTTATAGTTGGATTAGCTGATATTCAGCAAGACACAAACTCCCACCAAAATCTGTGTAGGTGGGATGCAATGTCTTTTCCATGTGGCTTCTGTGTGTCTGAGAGCAAAACCCGCACTGCAGCTTGCAGAGCCTGGGGAGGATGCTCTGTGCACGGCCGGCTGCCTCTGCTGATTAACTGCTCCCTCAGATTTTGATGGAAATCAGTCAATGGGCCCAAAACCGCTAGTGGGACAGACCGAATGGTTGCACAAGCCTCCTTTCCATGGGAAGATGCTCCAGCAGAGCACATGGTCAGACCAGCTGTGTGCATGTCACTAACTGCGCTCTGAGTAAGTCAATTTACCTCAACTAATCTGGTCCTGTCAACAAAAATGTAACTACTAATATGGGAGACATGCCAGTAAAGCCTAAGTAGCTCTGATAACATTGTGTATGGAACAGAAAGGTTAAGATAAAGTCAATGGAAAGAATTTAAAGTCGGGTGAGATCTGAGGCTGAAGCAGAGCCCTGGCGTAGCTGGGAGCCCTGCGCTCAGCCAGGCTCTTCCATTTCTGTGGCCAAAGTACGCCCGGTGCTCGTAAAGGCTCCCCCCGAGACGAGAGACTGCTGGAGACTGATCGCAGGGTGCTACGCTCCTCCTGAGGAGAAAGCCCTTAAAAATACAGTCATCGTCTTAATTGCTGCCTCTGTCTGTTGGCAACAGAAAAGAAATCAGAGCTACTTCTGAGTAAGTGAGCTTGCACAGGCTGGGCCAACGTACTGCAGAGGCAATGCCAGCAGATGTTGTGCTAGAAATAAATTGGACTCTATAGCTTGGATAGATGCCAAGGAGCAAGTTTGATCTCCAGAACAGCAGCCAACAGACCATGAAGAGAAGTTGGCAGGAAAATGCAGCGATCAGCTGTTGAGAGCTGCGACACATCCTGCGGATGAGGAGCTCGGGGCAGGGTACCGCATTCTCATACCATGTGCAAGCTGCAAATGAAAACCACATCTCTTTCAAATTCACTCATGAGCCTTCTAGAAACACTCAGACACAGGAAACAGCATTCAAACCAGCAGAGGTGGACTGGATTTCTCCCAGTATTTCTATATCATACATAAGACTCTATTAAATAGAGAGCGGAACCAGAGAGGAAGGCAAGCACAGCCGTTGTCTGAGCGTTTGCCATGCACATAACACTAACGGAGCTGTGCACATCAGTGCCAGTGAGCAATGCAGCCCGTAGTATTGCACAGGATTATCTCTTGGGATGCCTTGCGAGCAAATCAAAGTTCAGAAATTCTTTGTTCCACCTTCTTTAGTTGTTAAGGAATAATGTTATTCATAGCTGACGTCATCTGCCATGATACTACTTCGGTCCTTATTCCGACTAGGGCTGGGTAAGACTCCGCTGCGACGTGTGCCATTTGAGTGCTGTTAGCCCCATGCAAAGCCAGTGACTGACGGGCAGAAGGGGAGATGTTACTGGAGAACCCCCCAAAGGGGTCAGGGTTTAACGTCTCTGGGCTCTGCCATGTCTCCAGCAGAAGCTTTCATAGCAGGCTGGAACATGTTCACTAACACCAGGCTCGTGCAGCCTGGACTCAGCCCCGTCTTTGAAGAGCAGATATTGGATACTTTTAGAGGATTACCGGTATTGTGCTGGATATCATTGCTGTGGTCTTTCTGTCGCAGCACAGTGGAACAGCTGTTTCCCCCTTGGGGTCTAACAAAATCTTCAGGCCTTTCCTAGAGGCCACCTGACACTTGGTCAGAAGGGTCATTACTGCACTGTGCTAGGGTGAGTAACCTTAATGCTACAATCCGCTGTCTCCGTCATCACAAGCAGTGCAAGAGCTGCAGGCACTCAGGAGCAATCAGGCTTTCTACTGTGTGATCAAGCTGGTTCATCATTTCTGCTCCAGTAAATCCCACCTAAAGTTCTTCAGGATTCTCTAAGGTTAGATGAGACACAACATGCAAGTATCCTTGCTGCTTTAATATCCTCTCGCCATCATGCTTTGTCCTAACTGTTAAAACCAAATATTTTGCACGGAGAACGTTGTTGGCTGAAGTGCTCACAGGTTTCCACAGCCACAGTGCCTTTGCCCAGGGCAGGATGCTGATGTGTCAGGGTCTCTGTGTGTTGTGCAGCACGTCCCAGACTGCAGCCACATTTAACGCCACTGCTGAGATTTAAGAGTGTAGACATCCCAGCATGAGACAGCTGAGGGCAGGGGATCCAGCATCTGAAGTTGGCGCACTCCACAGAATCATAAAAAAACAGAGGTGAATAGTGAGCCTTCCAACTGTGCCCATCACCGATTCTTCAGCGTTGCCATATAAGTCTCCCCAATAGTCCTGAACAAATTCACAGACACCTGGCCAAAGCCTTTTCTCTTGCCTGGGCTGTGCTAAGCACAAGGGTGGATCCTCCCACCTCCTCCTCTTTCCCAAGACAAACATTTCCGCCGCCTTTGCAGGCGGGTGTGGTGAAAAGCCACTGCCAATGCTGAGCCAGCAAAGCCATACGTTCTTTCCTTTATCATCGCTCTTTGCCCAAGCACCTCGCTCGCCGCAGTGCTTCTCTGAGCAAGGAGAGCCGCTGGCTCTCGAGCTGCGTAGAGCATGAAGGTCATTTCCTGACCCAGGCCGAGGTCTAATTAGCGGAGTTATGAGCGACAGTGCCTGTGAGGAGAGTTAGCGAGGCTCTGTGCTGGCACAGGGTTGCAGGGTTAGAGCAATGAGGAAGAACATAGAAGCAACAAGCCTGGGAGATCATTTCCAGTCTAAATTTATCTTGCTTAAAGGTGCCTATTTTTAAATAGCGAACAGGTGAAGTGTGCAAGGGCTGAGGCTGTGCTGGCAGCCTTTGGTTTGAGCTGGAGTTACTTGCTACTGTGGATGCGGGACACAGGGAACAGTGCCAGGAAGAGCCTGGGAGAGCTGGTTTGGAGAAGGGTGCACGGAGATGTGGAAGTAGGAAGGCTCAGGTGCAGGATGGTAGGGGGTTGCGGTTTCGGTTTGGGGATGAGGAGAGGGTGCAGCAGGCGGGTCTTGAAGCTGTGTACCTGTCTAAGCATGGACAGGATCAGGCCTTTGTTTTCTAACCTGGTCTTTTTTGCCCATGGAAGCATTGTAAAAGACACTACTACACTGGGACAGACATGCAAGTCTCCAGCACCAGGCATTTCCACTTCACTTCATTGTAATTTTTGAGCCAAGTCGCAAGAGCACAATTTTTCAAATTAGCTTTACAGACCAGCAGTGAGATCAAAATGAGTCTCTTTTTTTAGATCAGGTAGTTTAAATGAGAGCTTGAAATTTTTCTAGCCTAGTAAATACTAATGTGTAAAGTCTGTACCTAATGTTACCCCATAACCAGCTCTTGTTTCTTTTCAGCTCTGGGACTCTCCTTTAAGTGTTATTCTGTCTTGGCTGATTAGAGATGTGCAGTGAGTGTTTTCACAGAAGCAAATTCATCCTGCTGCGTTTTCTTCTGCAGTTCCCAAGCAAAAGGCAGGCTAAAGGACAGAATGAAACTGCAGCCCTCTGCCTGTGCTGCTCAGCCATCAGCCATACAGCAGGAAAAGGGATTTCCGTTCCTTCATCCCATGGCAGTCTGTCTTAAGAGTAAACTTACGAGCATCTACCGGGACATGACTGTGGGCTTCCTATAACCACGGTAACTCAGCTGGAGTAATTCTGACAATCAGCAAGTACATTCCACCTCACTGCCCCACAAGTAGTGTCTTTTGCCTCTACTTAGCTGCAGACTGTTGGCATCGCTGGCTGCTTCCAGAAATGTGTTTTCTGTTCTGCTTCCATATCCCATAGCGCACTGCGCTGCTGCGGCACACTGGGATCTTTTGCAGAAAGCAATGGGATCAGTAGCCTGGTGCAAACCAAATCATTCCCTTGATTTCTCTTGCCAGGTCCTATTTATCCACCAGTGTTTGTGAGCTAGACCTTACTATGCTCAAAGTGCTGTCAGCAGCTGGCAGGAAACACTGGCAATCAGAGCAATCCTCACAGCTCAGTCTGCAGCAGGTGCTTTGGAGTCCTCCCTTTAAATCATGCAGTGACTTCAGATGAGTGTAACAGGGCATCTGAAAAGGAAAAAGCTGAAATCCAGCAGCTGTTTCTCACTGATCTCTTCCTGAAGCAGCAGACTGCTGGGGCTGAGCCAGCACTGCAGACCTGGGAAAACCAGCAGTGTGTGTGTGGCATGTTCGGGTGTCCAAGGCTGCTTTTCTTCTACAGAGAACGTCCTGCAGCTGCAGAGCCCCTTCCTGTGTACTGACTCCCTGTGATTCTGGGATGTGTCATTCTGGGATGCACCCTCGGCCTTTGCTTCCTTGCTTAGCAAGATTTTACATCCTATTTGGACAGCAGAAAGAGCTTCCTCCCATCCTGGGCTTAGCAGTTCCAGAATGGTGATGAAATCTGCATGTGGATAACTGAAAGACAGACGGAGAGGCTGGCTGTGGATGAGAAGTAACTGCCCCTTCTGCAAGGTACAATAAGCAGCTACCAAATATTTGCTAGTATGAGGGTGGAGTCTTGCAGATGGGCTGCAGAGGGAAGCAAGGAGAGCTGGTGGATGCTTGGAGCCACCTCAGCATAAAGGCATCTCTGGGATGTGCAGCCACTCAGAGGCACAGACTGAGGGATGTATTGCCCTCCGCGAGGCTAGAGGCAAGTTGTCAGCAATGCTGGCATGTTTGTGAGAGGTTTTAATCACAGTTGATGCACATGTTTTAATACGCACATGACACAGTGTGAGGATTTTTTTCATGCTTCATACATATATTTAACTATATTGGTGGAGAGGAGGGAAATCTTGGTACTCTGAATCAATAAAATTGTACGGATATATTGGTTTTCACGATAAGGCAGGGACTTCAACATATACGAGACTCAGAAGCATGAATGGAGGGCACACACAAAAAGCGAATGAACGCATCAGATTAATTGGTGTGCATTTAAAAATAGTAACTGTATGTAATGCTGTGCAAAGCTAAAATCTGTTTTAAACTGCGTGTATAGAATGGAAGCGTGTGTTCTCAAGGTCTCCAGTTTGTCTATGTGGGTTGGTCAAAAAAAGTTGTGACATGCTGAGAAAGGCATTTGTGCCTTGTTGTTTTTTAGCAAAAGTCACATCCAACAAAACGGATTTAAAAGAGACTCCAAAATGCTTAGAGGTCACATGACAATCTTTGCCCATGCTCTCCAGGAGGTGCATATGCCTTGCCAACCTTTGAGCATCTCTGAGCTTCTGACTGCCTCCCTCTCTGTCATTCTTTGTGAGCCTTTTCCTCAAGCCCTCTCTTGTTCTGTCTCTCAGGGGATGTGGGCAGCTCCATGGCGCATCTTTCCTTGCAAATTTTTTTTGTCCTTCGAATTGAGAAGAATGTTCACTGAAGCAGCTCTGTCCATGCTTGCTGCAAAGGGTCAGGAGCTATGAGAGGGGGGAAAAAAAAAAGAGAGAGAAAGGACAATTAGTTGTAGTCTCTGGGCCACCAAAAGCAAACCAACACAACACAATCTACCATCATCTTTGGGACACTCTTCTCTGGCTTTGTCCTCATTTAAGGTGTGGTGGCAAAAGTACTTCCATAGGCTGCCTTGTTGCACAGGTTGCTGAGCCCGTGGTAGGGGTGAGGTAGAAGTGACTGGTGTATCAACTTTTGGAAAAGGTTAACAAATGCGCGGACGCGTGGCAGGCTGTCAGCTTGCTGGGGGTTTGGAAGAAGAAGGGACAGTCCCGCTAGGAAGGATAATGCCGCTGTTGTTTATGTGCTTCTGAAGTCTAGTGATGGGAGCGTGGGTACAGCGAGTAGCACAGGGAGGCTGGCAATATGATGGACATCACCTGAAGCTGTCCTTGTTCTGGAGGATGTCACCCACTGAGTGTCCCTGAAACAAAGAGGCTGTTCAGAAAGGCAGCAGGCAAACCAGGAAAAGATGCTGCATTGCTGCTAATGAGGCTCGTCTTTCACAGCTAACGTGGAAGTGGAAGGGTATCGCAAGCCTGAGGTGCCCTGCCAAGAGAGCTGCACTGCTGTACCAGCTTCCTTCCAAAACAGAGCACGGTGTTTGGCTTTCCTTCTCATTTTGTTCACTCTTCTTTCCCCCCCCCCCCTTCTTTTTCCGCTTTTAAACCTTGCAGATCAGCACACTGTGCACTACAAAATACAGAATCACAGAATCACAGAATGGTAGGGGTTGGAAGGGACCTCTGTGGGTCAGCTAGTCCAACCCCCCTGCTGAAGCAGGATCACCTACAGCAGGCTGCACGGGACCTTGTCCAGGCGGGTCTTGAATATCTCCAGAGAAGGAGACTCCAAAACCTCCCTGGGCAGCCTGTTCCAGTGCTCCGTCACCCTCAGAGGGAAGAAATTCTTCCTCATGTTCAGACGGAACTTCCTATGCATTTAGAATGAACCAAAAGCCTCTACCACAAAAACCTTTCAAACCAGGTCCATGGCAGAAAAAAAGACAGATGCTGGTAGATGACTTGAGAGCACAAACATATTGGTCAGCCATGAAACACTCTTCCAAGCACATCAGCTGCTAGTTGCTGGTAAGTCCCCTTCCCTGCAGAGAAGAATGAACTCTCCTCTTCCAATTTCATGCACTTGAAAAAGATCAAATAGAGGCTGAATTTAGATGTATAATTCTCTTTGTTTCGAAGTCACTTTTCTTTCAATGTCCCATCAAAGGCAAGTAATTTGGGGGGAAATATATTTTAAAAGATGCTTTAATAACCTTCACTAGTAGGCTGCCTAAGGTATGCCGTGAAAGGAGCAGCCATAATGCTCATTTTAATATGTAAACTAGGGAATGTTTGCTAGCTGTTGCGATCTGTCAATGCTAAGGTGACATTTGTCTGTTTTTTTCCAACATGATGCTCCTTGACTTTGCTTGGTTACACCCCTAAGTCACAACTAAATCTCAGGCATCCTCCTTTGTTGAAACTGTGTTAGTCAGAAATTGATGAAAGTGTTCACATTGTTTACGCAGAGTGCTTTGCCAGATATTATTCCTGTAAAGAAAGACTTCAGTTCATAGCAAATGATTGTTCTGCCTTGGTACAGACCTAAAAAGATCAATGTCAGATTTTTAGACATCTACACAGGAAGGAAGTTCCCAGCCAGCTGGTCCTGCTAAAAACCAGGTAAGTAAACTTTCAGATAGAAGATGGAAAGCTGATAGACCCTGCTGTCCATTTTGTAAGGCAGTTCAGCTGTTACACTCATCATAATACTAATAGTTTTTTGTTACAGTTCAGTGTAAATATCTCAAGTAACCCTAATGACTTGCATGGAGCTCAGAAGTAGAACAGATTACAGTTTGAATCAGTCTGGGAAGGCATCAGTCTGTTCCCTACCAAAGGGATACTCTTCCAGAAGCTACATAAATAGTTGTTTTCATATGAACTGCACAAAACACTAGTGTTTCTAGTCAGCAGGAGAATATCACACAGTCTGAGAGATCTCCATTTTTACTTTAAAATTAGAAATATGTTTCATCTTACTGGGACCATTACTTCGCCTGAAAGCCATTCCCCTTGATGATGCTGACCTTCAGAACTCCCAGCTCCTAGGAGTTAGGAGGCTCAGAGATTCAAAATAAATTCAGACTTCTCCATGCATTGTCCCTCTTCAGGCTTGAAGATTGTTCCCCGCATTCAGGTCAGACCAAGTTCCACTTCACTCCACTCCTCTAATTAGACTGTCTCCTCCTATCCTGAAAAGGCAACATCTGCAAAACCATGTAAGTTCATCTAGATTTTAGGGGAAGGTTAAAAGGATTTAGAGTACCTCACGTCAGTAGGAGCAAGACAACAAATGCTGAGAAAGATTGGGGGAGAGTAATTAAAGGTTTTAAAGTCATGTTACTAGTCCAACTTTCTTGTTTCCAGTAGACAAGTGATGCCTGAAAAAAAAACCATGTTTTCCTAATAGATTTTGCTTAATTTAGCCATACTTGGAATCTCTTCTTTTGGCTAGGGCTATCAGAATAACTTTTGTAACTCCATTTTCAAATTCTGCTTTTACCCACGTGAAGAATTTGACCAAATGAACCAAACTTTCTCCCATTTAAACCAAGACTTTCAGTGCCTCCACCTTTCCATATGATACTGCAGATGTGGAGTTAGAGGGAAGAGGAATCTGACAGCACATCAGTCACTAGAGTTTTGGAGGACAATGCAGCTTAAGCACTGTTAGGAGCACAGTAGCACAGCTCTCAACATGCATTGACTACCCAACAGTGCATCCTTATTTTAAAACAATTCAAGAAAATCTGATCAGCTGTCCCTTTCCCTAGCTTCCGCCTCAGTGACAAGTTTCAGTCCAGCCCAAGCACATATCATGTTTCTTTAAAAGCAGCCCAAGATGCTTCTCCCTCGTCATGTCTTCTCTTTCTCTGGTGCAGGAGATTGCAGTTCTATTCTACACTCCATGCAAAAGGCTTTCAAGCAAGATCACCATTAAATCAACATGTTTTTAGCACACCTGCAGATGGAACATCTCCAGCTATCGGTAACTGCAATTATTTAATGAAGCAAGGAGTTTCTATTGATTTTGTGACTCCAGATGGAAATTAGAAAGCCTGTAATAATTAGCCCTAAACTCTCCTATTTATTATTGAAAACAGCCATGCTAGTTAGAATCTCTGCAGTTGGAAATGATGGTGCAGCTGCCACCTTGTGCTTTAAGTCTCACAATGAGATCAGGTCAACACGGATTTTTTTAGTCAAATCCTTAAGATCTGCAAGAAATGAGATTTCAGAAGATATCTGAGTGACCTGTTGCACTGATGCCTTACCCCTCTAGCAAAAAAAGGTTTTTCCCCCCCTAATATCCAGCTTGAATCTTTCTATTGTAGAAGTAGAGGTTTCTCATGCTCTCTGCAGTAGAAGGGTTAACTGTTTTAAAATCAGTTATAGTCTGTATCTGATGCTGAAAGAAAGAGAATAGCTGCAAAACTGTAAGTGCAGGTAATATTTCTCATGATATTAGGTTTAAGTTTTATCAATCTCTTGTCAGAGAGATGTAGCAGTAGAAGCAAAAAAAGTAGAGAGAAAGTGTAAATTCAATTATGTGCTAGAAATTTTAATCAGAAGGGGGAGAAAGGAAGCGAAAAGACCTCCTCCCTTGTGTGTTAGTGTGAATGTCCCCGTGTCCACCACATATGAAGAAAGATCAGGTGAACAGAAGAATGAGGTGGACGGGAGCCGTGTCACCTTGACCTAAGAAAAGAAAACAGTTTGGTGTCAGAATCATCTTTTGTAAGGGGAAGAAGAAGATATAAAACTAAGAAACCTTCAGGGCATGCTTATAGGTCATGCGGGCTAATTACTCAATCTCAGGAAACAGCTGAGATACTAGGGGTATCAAATAATCAACAAAAATTTGTATTACTGATAAACGCATTTTCCTAAAGATGATTTACTGTTTTAATTTACTTTAAATCTTCCATTATTCCAAAATGGTTTCATTAAATCTTGTCCAGTGACAGAGCTTACTCGGTGCTTACCATTGCACTAGCCATGTTACCCCTTGGTGGTGACAAATGTCTTCTCATGGCTAAAATCACATGTTTTGGAGGCATTTAGTGGGACTTCGCTTCCATGAATCCCCCCAACCGAGCAGCCAGAACCTGGTGCAGCAAATGGCTAAATCTCTTTGGCAAACATCAAGATGCTAATGAGAGAGGAAGATCCTGATCTTAGCATGCAAATCAAGCTCCTGTGGCCTGGAGACACCAAACTCTCCTGCCACCATGACATCATCAGGAAACCCCAGTTCAGGCCTAGGAAGAACTATGCACATTTGAAGAAAGTTGTTGTTCTCAACGGCCTGAGTTTGTCCTCAGTTCATTCCACGATATCGACAGTTGCAGAGGCACTGTGACAATATCTACTTGGACAAGAAAATTGAAAATTGTACAGTGCATCATGTAACTAAAATGAAGAAAAGAGCAATTATGCAGATGCAATTTAATACTGAACTCTGTGTAATCACTTGGATTTTTGTGCATGCATAAATGCCAAAGAATTCTGATATTATAGGATGAGATTAGGATATGATTACTGTGGGGAAAAAAAATGATTTAGTTGAATTCCTGTGATTTATACATCCACATGAGTGGTTTCTCAGGGACCTGAACAGTCACACTTCTCTGGACAGTACCATCTCAGATATTTGGGAATTGAGTCAGGCGAGACAGTAAAGGGGCTATTTGTCAGATCAGTAAGAAAGATGAGGATAAACTCTTCTCAGAAGAAAGATGGAAACTGGGAAAAAAAGTCCTTACACTAAAAGGACTTCTCCCAGCTTCTTTCTTTCATCAATACATTCTATTCAGACATTGTTTTCTCTAGGTCAAAGACTGTCATTAATTAGCAGCATCCCACCTTCCTCCTTCTTATTTTTCTTCACCAAAGTTGTATGGTTTTTTTTTTTCCTGCTTTTTAAAAAAGAATTCAGGACAGTTTGTGGAATAGAAAACGCGGACAGAGAAAAGACATAAATAGATGCATTTTTTTTTCCCCTTCAAAATGTAACAAAAATAATAGCGAAGCTGTTGACACTTGTTTCATTTTTAGAACATTTTAACTGTCTGGTTTTCTTTGAATGCACTTATGTCCAATTTTATGATGGCATGTTCTGAACTGCAAACTAAGCATTATTTTTCGGATGTTTTAAAATGAAGTACTACAGCTTCCAATATTTTCACCTCCTTCTTTAAAAAAAAAAAAAAAAAAAATCACTTGGTAAAATCTGTCCAAATGGACGGGAGAACAAGGGCAGAGGACAGAACTGGGCTGTAATCAGCAGTCTCTACTTTACATGTGGCTGATGGACCCAGCTCCTACAGAACACCTGAGGAGATGTGTCTTTGGCTGGACTGAAAACACACCATTTAGGGGTTCAGGGGAAGCAATATTTCCCTAGGGATTCACTTTCAGCACCAGCCTGTGATCACTGCCAAACCTTGGCAATTAGTCTGGTCCCACAGTACTTTGCCTTCTGTAGCACCCTGCCTCCTGCATCCCCTTTCTTTCCATGGCTCCTGTTTTTCAGTCCGTTCCTCATCCCTCATTGTCCACAGTGAAACCCCTGCCATCCCTTGTGTTTCGGTGCCTAACATTCATGACAGCAGGCGTGTAGACTATGAAAAGTCCATCTATTACATCTGTGACACCCTGGGAGAAGAGTGGAGGACCCAAGAGCGTAAATTAGTGGATGCAGCACTTGAAAGAGTATACTAGGATGCCAAATGTCCTCTCTGAGCAATAAATTATCATTCACATCATTAGCAATTTCAGCTACATTAGTTCTTTTTGCTTCATTTTTTTACCTGTGACCTTCCACAATAATCAAGCTGCTGGTAGCGGTCAGCACCACACTAGGGTGCACTTTTCCCTGGCTTAGCCCTCACCCAGTCTTCAGTGTGTCCACACTCTGCACAAGCACCAAGAAGTCTCCAGCTGAAACCTGTTTAGAAAAGCTGTGGAATTTCTGTCTTCTGGAGACCATTTTAGACAGGCTTTCTGTTGCCACAGGAAGATCAGCTGAAGAAGTGGCCTAGTCCATATGTTAGCACAAGGACATGATCAGACCTGCCCCCAATCTGAGCAGATATCTGTCTAACCTGTTTTTGAATGTGCAAGTGGTGGAGATGTTCCTCCCAGGAAGTTTATCCCAGGGTTTCACTTCCTTGATATTGGAAAGATTTTCATAACTCAGATTTTCCACGTTGCAGTCTAAGTCCAAGTCTTCCTATGTTATCTACCATGGATACAAAAAAGACATTTTTTCCCTTCCTTTTTACAACAACATAAAAACTTGAATCTTTCTTTCGTCCCTCTCAATCTTGATTCGAAGCCAAAAGCAAAATGTTTGACCATGAGTTGTTTTTGATACTAGTGAATGCAGTACAAATAAATTTATTTTTTGGAGAGCTCTGTTCAGTTTTGGTGTCTGCCCTTCAAGGTGTTGTTGGTAAGAACTCAGAAAGATTGATCTGAAGTTGAACGATAAGCGCTTTAGTGACAGACAATCAGGAGCATGATTTCTTTAGTGAAGTGAAACGGAGCTTAGCAGATGACTAGATTACAGATTCTAATTACTTATCAGATACTTGTTCCTGAATCAAGAAAAAAAGGGCATAGCATATTCCAGTGGTTAGAAATTTAAGTCAGCAAAATTAGAACAGAAGTCAAGGTGCACATCTTTAATCATTAAGTTAAATCAACCATCGGAACAGACAGCCGGTGGACATGATAAATTCTCCTATCATTTAGCCTCTTTAGGGGACGATTATCCATTTCTCTAAAAAGAAAAAAGATAATAGAAAAGAGCAAAACCAAAAAAGTTTTCAATGTTATTTAAGTAAAAATAACTGGACTAGCTTCTGGATATTGCTGAGGCATAATATCATATTCTGCACTATGTAAGTCAGAGAAGCTTCTCAGAAAGATTTTTCAGGTTTAATACCAAATCTAGGTTGATTTGCTTCTCACCATGTGCTGAAAAGGAAGTCCCTGTTTAACAACATTCAACCTTTAGCAGCAGCTCTATATTTGTTATGAACAGAGAAAGCTATGACTGCCCTCTCCTCTGGAGGATGCGCACTGCAAAGTGTTCTGCTCTGCCTACAACCACCCAAGGCTGCAAGCTGCCTGATGACACAGAAAGTCTCTGCCAGAACATAAGATGTGTCTAAACCACTGCCCCTCTTGTATCCCAGTCCTTTTAAAGGTCCCATTACATCATCACAAGCATTTTGTATGAATTGTCTAACCAATTCCAACGGTCTTCTACTAGCAGTATTCAGTGGCTAAATCACCAGGTCATGGGTCTGCACCTGGAGTTTGTCATTATAGCACAGATTCAGGGGAGTCTCCATGTGTACACCCAATGGAAATGAGGACCGAAAGAGAAATGTTCTGGGATTTGCCAATCACCACACCCCAGAGAAAGGATGAGGGAAGTGCTCCATGGATGTTGTGCACCTGGAGCACAGCTGCAGAAAGGTCTTCTCAAGGTTTAACCTCCTGGAACTTGCTGTGCTCTCCAGTCCTCGAAAGATAATTAATTGTGACTGGCGTTGCATAGAAGTCCATGTGAAATAAATGGGGCAGCCTCCAAGAACTAATGGTGGTGCAACACTATGCGAGAAACAGATGAACTTGTTATTTTCCTCTGTTGTTCATATTTCATTGACATTGGTGGATGTTAGCAAAAACAGTGCTAGAAGTTCCAATGCTGTAGTTAGAGCATTAGGACTGTTCAGTGGTTGTCCAAAAAATTATATGTCAAAACTGAAATGGTGAGCAAAGAATCAGCAGTGAAAATGATCTGTGAGGGGAAGCTGTGTCCCTCTGAAGTCCCTGTGCAGAGTTTAACACATAGATTTTGGAAAGAAGCAGTAGTTGGGATACTGGAAAGATCTGAAAAACAACACTAGGAAAAAAAATGATTAGGGCAGAAGGAGAAATGAATGGAAGTGGACGAATCTCTGCCAGGAAGTTACAGACAAAAAAAGCAAAGGACCAGCTGTCTCCTCAATTAATGAGTCTCTGTTGTCTTCATAAATCACTTTGCACTGTGGTGTATTATTCTCAGAAATCCAGAAAAGTATTTGCACACCTAATTCCTATTTAAGAAGCTAAAACCCCTTTGATATCCTTTGTCTAGTAAATACTCCTGTGGAACTGAGCGTTCTGGCTCTAATCTAAGAGAGGAAAAAAACAAAAAGCAGACGTTACTTGCTACTGTGTAAGAGTACATGACGAAGGACAAGCTAGAAGGGAAATACTGAACTACTCCAATAGGTTTGTACGCAATTTTGAATGAGTTACCTGGAAAAGCCAACATGGGGTTGCGCTGCACCTAAGTGAAGGAAGAACCTCATAAAATCAGGAATCCATGAGGTACTGCATTTTGGCACATAGCCTAACCCCTCCATACACATTAGGCACACGGTGAAAGGATTTAGGACTACCTACTGTGACAGAGGTGGAAGCAGCTGTGAAAGGGGAATTAGACTGTCCAAAGCCAAATTTTTTCTCTCCCTGATGCAAAGTGGGCTTTAAGCCACCTATCACCCACATGACAGCTCCTTTCTCCACTGATGTCCGTGCTGCAGAAAAAAATGTGCTGCTTCAAAGGACACTGTCCACGGGTGAGACCTACTCCCTATACTGTCGTCACACACAAGGTGAGGGTTAGACTTTCTCCTGTTCAAAGTCTTTGATGATCTGCACCACCACCGTATTGCAGAACCCCTCCTTGGTAATAGGTTATTGTCTTCTCTGAACTCCTCCGTGAGTTCACCCTTGCTTTACAGTGGGGAAAGGTGCCTATCCTGGGGTCTCCAAGAACAACAACTGCATCTGGATGAGTAGGAAAGACCCACAAAACCCAGACTCAAAGTATATCTCTTGTGCAGTAAGTCTGGCTGTAATTCACGAGACTATGCTCAATGTTGTTTTCTGAAACCATCTCTTTCTCAGCTCATGCCTGTGCTGAATGGTTGGACCTCACTGCTGGTCCCGTGTTTGTACAGAACTTTGCACAACAGGAATCTTGTCTGAGATGGCCCTGAGGCCCTGAGGCCACCTAGTAAGAAATAATTACTACAAAACTATCTCTTTACAATATTAATAATTTCTGAACCTACCACATCTCTCTCAGTACAGCACAGCTCATTATAAGTAGTCAAATGTTAATAGCTTTCTAACAGAAAATGAGTTACATGGATAATGAGTGTCAGACCAAAAGCAATGTGAGATTCTGACATGAGGAGGAATAAAAGTGATTTGCAGTCTTGATCTGATCCCATAAACTGAGTGAGTCTTCATCAGTAGGTAACATTTTCCCCCACCTTAATATATATATAGTTCACTTCTGAAAGATTTTACAGAGACTTTCAAATCCCTGTGAATTTGTTCAGTTTGATTGGAGGAAATCTGAGTTTATCTAATTGTCATTAATATTTTGATACTCTCCATGAAAAATGCTTTTCCTTACACATGAGAATCTAAGTAAACCAGCACATTTTAACCTAATTTCATTTTGGCTGGCGTAATGCTGACCTCACTAATTTGCAAAGTTAATGAGAACAGTGTGACCCAGAGTTTCTTTTTACAATGTCAATTTACCCAGTAATTCTAGGAAGCTAGGGCTCTTTGTTTTTCTTTTTTTCAGTATTTGGCTTGTGCGTGGTGAGCTCAAACCCCAATTAAAAATCTACAAGCAAAAGGATTCCAGCATTCTACAAAAACATAAGTGATTTCAAAGCCTTTATAAAAAATTTTTCAGGAAATGCTTTTTTTTCTCCTAGCCCTCTTTTTTCTGAAAAACACACTGTGGAAATTAATCCAAGTTCCAGCTTTCTAAGTTTTCATTCAAAAGTGGGAAGAAAGAGGAAGAAAGTAAAAAACAGCACATATATCACTTCACTAAGGAAGCAAAACTAAAGGAAACAAACTACAGACATAATCTGCATTTTTCCTTTCCATCTGAGTCACCACAAAACATATCTCCTAACCGAAAACAGAGCTGAAATCACTTTCTGCTGCAGCTTTTCCTGGCTAGATAGTTTTTAAAATTTTACAGAAACCAGACCCTGTCACACAATCATAGAATCATAGAATCACAGAAGCATAGAATGGTAAGGGTTGGAAGGGACCTTAAAGATCATCTGGTTCCAACCCCCCTGCCATGAGAAGGGACATCTTCCACTAGACCAGGTTGCTTAGAGCTCCATCCAACCTGGCCTTGAAC
>Ga0181612_126854_pt1 | contig 18418 bp, 10 predicted proteins | sample HoacroProtozoa21_FD_119630 | JGI IMG/M metagenome (GOLD analysis project Ga0181612, IMG submission 119630) | Hoatzin crop microbial communities from Cojedes, Venezuel. Combined Assembly of Gp0051906, Gp0051904, Gp0051908
ATTCATTTAAATTCATCCTACTTCATTTTATCCAGTATTCCTCCCAGGCAGCTTAAATTAATTTAGCAACTTCTTCAGTGCCAAATAATGTGGATTTTATATGTCGTTCCCTTTGTCCCCTCCTATTCAAAGATGTTCCTTTTCAGAAGTAGGCATAGAAAAGTTTTATATCCCTTGCAAAGAATACATGGCCATTGTTTTCAGAAATGGTAAGCCCGTAAGTGCTTTGTAAAAGTCATTGATAGAAGTGCCAGGAGCTTTCCCTGCTCAGAAAGCTCGAGATAAAGACTATGAAGCAGTGCTACAAAGGAATAAATAGACTGTTTCCAGGGAATTTCACCTTCTGTGCTACTAAAGGGAGTAGTAAATTAATTCACCCTCTGACACCCACAAATTCCATTTATTGTTCCCAGAGTTTCTCACTACAGTTTTGGAATCCTATTTCAGGGAGTCATGTCCGTGAAATATCAGGTGTGCCAGATTGTCAGGGCCCAACAAGCCAAGGAAAATTATTTGTATTGAGGCAACTGAAAGTAGGATAAAACCCTGCAAATAAAAGAACAGTGCGTCTTCTAATCACTTAAATATGCCTTCTGATTTTAGTGCTTTGTAAGACCTCCTCATGCAGACACCGGAATTGCTCTTAATTGAGATAAGTGGGTATCCTTGTGAAACTTTTTTTAGCCTATAGAATGTGCATGTCTTCCTGAATGCATGTTGCATTAGCAGGGGACAAAAATAACCAAGCAATTTATACAGCCTCTCTTGGAGGGAAGCGTGATCCTTTCAGTAATCAATCTCTCATCTCCCCTCTGCTGACACAGGAAGATCTGCCCAGGTTTCTCTAGACTTTAGATCAGTGTATTTTGAAAGGACTAAACATCTAATAAAGTCTAAGTAATTTGTGGAAATTTAGGAGAGGAAAATATTAAACTGCAATTGAGATCTGGCATATGTAATTTTTGCCATAATGTGTAAAACACAAATCTTACTTCTGAATTTTCAGGAACGAGCATAGTTTCAAAATCCAGATCCCCATTTTGCAGCTTAGGCAATTAATTTCTCCATGATATAATGCCTTGATATGACTTGCTATGGTCTGTGCCTTGTGTTTATTGACTAATTTCTCTTACTTTTGTATTCCTTTTTCTCCAGGACACACCATTCCTGGGAACATACAAGAATAGCAACTACACATATCCATCTGTGGAGCCCACTAACGAACCAACAGAGGTAATTGTTGCAATTTTTGCTGGATTTTAGGTGAACTATGCAAAGCTGTACCTGATGACTGTTCATGCATCGTCCTGAATTTATAGATGAGATGATAAACTATTACTAGTTTTCAGAAAGGGAAGTCTATCTTGCGTTACATTTTTTGCTGTGTAAACAAATGTTTAACTCTTCCTAAAAGCCAAACAAAACTAATTGTATTAATTGGTGCAATTGTAGAAAAACTGTGCTCAACAGTAAGTCACCTGGGATGCATCATTAATTCAGATAACAAGTTCCTTACAACAGGGAGAAGATAACTCAGAACCCCGAGCCCCCAAACATTCTGAGGAAGGTTTACACATTCCCTTCCTGAGCCACTGTACTTCCATGCACCCAAGTAAGCTTAACCTGTGGAGGGCAGTCACTTTTACATATTGGATATGCAGCCAGATACGAAGGAGGTGATAGGAATCCATTTTCAACGGGAAACACTTTCCACCGTGACTGAGCAACTACTACAAGGTAGATTAAACAAGCTGCAGAAACAAATTTGGTGTAGGACTTGAAGAAATGGGGCAGTTATTTGCTCTTGATAAATCGCTACAGGCATGCAGACTGAGTGTGGTTGGAGATGGCAGTCAAAATGGCTGGGCTAGTTTGGCATACTGGGGGTCCTTACGCCTAGCCAAATTATAAAAATCTCTGTGTGTCTTGAGGGCTACAAAGAGCAACAGCTGTTATAGTTTCAGAAAGCCTTAGTCTGCAATATTGAAATGGGATTTTTATCTGTAGAGCTAGAGTTATACTTTCAATGGGTAATTCTTGCACTTCCACTGAATCTCAGCAGCAATAGCTTTTGAAGTGATAGGGTAAAGGAAAGAAAGAGTAGAGAGAGTAAAGGAACAGTTTCCTCTCTGATCTAAAAATAAGCCCAGCTGCCCTTTCTATCCTCTGCAACCAGCCTTTAACTAGATGGCTCATAGCAGAGCCTATTACACCGTTTTTTACAAGAACAGATGAGTTTTTCTTGTTGCTTTTTAACACTAACCGTACTTCATGCTTTCTGAAGACCATTGGACCATGTAGTTTTTCTTTGAATGGTAGAATTGTGCAATCGGAATAACAGGGGATGGAAGGGACCCCAGGACATCCCTAGTCCAACCTTCCTGCTCCAAGCAGGGCTGGCTCTTAGATCAGCATAAGCAACTGTGCTTGCTCTTACAGGGACTGCCCATTACAACAATTACAATTTTTCCCTCGTTGCCTCCTTGGCTAATATTGTTGCTCACTACCAAAGAGCATGGGCAACACTTTCATCAGCTGCTTCTGCTGGTGAATTAAGATGTTCTGCGATGTGTGGTTGACTCAATTTCCTCAACTGGTGGAATAAATGTAACAGCCACTATATCACCTACAAATGTGTGGTAAAGTCCAATTATTTAAAGGCTGATAGCTCTCTTTACTGAAATTTTTGAAGCTTCATAATTTTTTAAAATTTTGTATCCAGTGAAAGCAAGTCCTTTTTGAAAGTTTCTAGGAAAAAAATCGGTTTCTAGTGAGATACATGGGAAATAATAATATAATACATTAATATTATAACTTTTCAGAGGATTTATTGTTTATTTTTTTGGTTTATTTGGTTTTACATCTGATGTCTCTTGAGACAGAGCAGGACTTCAAACCTGGAGACCTCACCTTCTAGGTCATGGACAAAATCTCCAGACTGTAGAGGAGAGGAAAAAAATTATCCTCCTCATGGAACTTTGTCATAAGCAATAGTTCTAGATGAAATGTCTGCCTCTGGAAAAATTTTATTCTTTGGCTACAAAATGTCACTAAAAGTAATTAGAGTTTGGACAGTATTCCACAAAGAAGAGGAAAGGACTGTAGAGCTATGTAGGCACCAAACTAGGATCTATGTCTTAACTTGGCTTTGCCCTTCACTGTACAGTTAAACCATATGTGAATTCTGTATTATCTTCTAACCAAAGGTGAACCAAGTTTTTAACTTGCCATTTCAGAATTGGGGCAGTGACCTGTCATGTTCTGAACAGGCTCCATCCAGTCGTGTCCCAACCTCAGGTGAGAAACAACTTGTAAGCTAAAATCACAAACAGGAAAAATTTCACCTTTTGTTTCTAAAAACAATGAGATCCTGAAATTGCAAATCCTAGCTAGAAAGGAAACAATAAAAGCTGATGTATTTATCAGCAAAGGAAGAAAGTCTCTCTTGCCATACACAGCAAGTTCTTCAACACAACAGGTGTGCTCTCTGTGGATAAATACGATCACATTTATCATATACAGCAACATGGCAGATAAAAATTGCCTAGGTGGGTTAGTGGCTCAGCAAGTTTGACCCACCTGGTGAGCCTACTCTGGTAAGCAGCACAGTAGGAGCACTTTGTGTAGTTAGAAGGGTTTACGGGCAGATTGCTAATGGAAAGTATTGATCTATGACCCAAACCAGAAAACCAATTAAAAGAGATTGAATGTATGCATCCCTAAACATATCTAATATGTTTTCATTTTTTTCCTAAGGTGTTTTAAGGTCCTTCTGCTTCCCTGTTAGTTGAGTACACTGTTCCAAGCAAAGGCAAGAAGTTAAGCGTTTTGCTTAGATGACGCATATAACTTGAGGCTCATTCTCCCTAAAAGTCTGTAAAAATACTATCAGGTTGGAACCAAAGAATTGGATCTTTATTCTGTTAAACAGTATTTTGTGTCAGTTATCAATAAGCATGCTTTTTCTCCTACTGCTTTTTAGCGCATGAGCTACAACCTGCTGACATCAAAGTCATAGGAGCACTGGGAGATTCCTTGACTGTGAGTACTGCTGTATTCCCACATTTAGCATGAGAAAAGTAGTTGTCAATTTCTACCCAGATATGGTCATGTCAGGCATCATCAGGTAGAAAGCAAATTGCTTTGGCTTGGCAAAGCAAAACTCATCTACCTGTGTCCCTCTTTGCAAAGAAATAGCCTGAAGGGATAGGAGTGGCACTGGCAATTGTGCAATCCAGCAATGAATAATTCAGACCAGAACAGAAATGGGATCACATTCTCTATTGCACACAGTTTATTCAAGTGTTTTTGAAAAGTGAAATGTCTGCTTTACAGGAATAGTCTTTTCTGACATAAAAACAAGAGTAAGCAATTGGTATTTTTCAAGCAATGAGAGATCTTAATGAAAATTCTCATGGAAATAATTGATTGCAGAATGAAGGGCTTCTCACTTGAGATAATTCTGATACTTCTGTATTTCAGAATTTTGCTTTCAGATTTTCCTTCCTGGTTTAGACATCTGCTAGTTAAAACTCTGATGTATTTCATGTACCAAGAAATGCAAGCTGAAAAGAAAGAGTAAGGTGCAGAAAACAAAGGCCCCAGAAAATAACAGAATAACAGGGAATACTGCAGATCTGCACTGAAGCTTTCTGAGAAAAACTTCCAGAATTACACAGCACTACAGAATTGTTCTGGCATGGGATGAAAGCAAACATTTGTGTCGACAGTTCCCATGAATTTTAACTCCTGAGCTACACTGATGCTCATTCTAGCAGCTTCAGCTTCCATAGACTTCAGAGGGAGTTGAAGGGACTGAAGCCCTTAAACGATCAGGCCCATCTACAAGGCAGGTGTGCATGTCCTCATCTCCTTATTAGCACTGACACTGATTTTGCTTGACCTGATGTAATCCCAGCTTTTCCTCCCACTGAGCTTTGAACTCTTCTTAGAAGACCTTGGTAATGACCCTGCAAGTGTCCCTACTATTCAATGCCATGACTCTTAAAATTAATTGCTTGATTTCCTCCTCCACATCTAGTGCTAGATGTGTGCACTAACACACATCTCTTCTTTTTTTTTTTTTTTAATTTAATTCATTTAGTGCATGAAATGTCTCAGAGAGCCCTAGTCATAACAGACAGATTCTGATGCTTGAGGTCCCTGTCTCAAGAGCTGAGCGAGGCAGTTTTTCATACTGCCATTATTCATGCAGTTCCTATTTGTTGCCATTGTCAAAGCGAGGTGTGACTGGGGTTTTTATTAAGGTTTTTGTTTCTGGGGGGGTTAGGGGGGGCAAAAAAATGACAGAGTATTTCCCATATGTGTATGTATGGATACACACACACCCTCCCCGCACACAAAGCGCAGTACAGCCAGCAGCAGTGCGCACTTTGCACTGCCTAACCACCCCTGGCACAGAGCAACTGCAGCAGGAAAGATCTGTCTTGGTCCACTGAGACACTGATTTTCCTCCTGGTATTTCCCATAAGAATCCTGAATGCAGTCGGTGTTTGTGGCTGAATTGGTACTATGTGTTTTTGAAGAATACAGAATTATGTGAAACCACTAAGAAACTGTAAAGCTGCAGAAGAACCCATTTTCACGATTGCTGTCCTGGATGCGAGTCAGGGTGCTGACCTTGCCACAGGTCTATCCCAGTCCTGTGAGCTGCTCAAACACATCACAAATTTCTTTGTTCTGATGGCTTTATTTATTTATTAGTTTTTAAAAGGTATTAAAGTTCACAGTGCAGGAAAGCTGTTCTCAGCCTAGATGCAGCTGGAGATTAATGAAACATTGAGCAATTTACTCATGTCACTGGCTAGAATGCATCCGTCTGACTTCTTAGCACCAATACACAGTGAAAGCAATAAATATGCCAACATGCTTATCTGTATTGGCAAAAAAAATTCTCCCTACACCTCATCAAGTGTGTGTGTTAGACTAGCAGACCAGGTCCAGCAGAGGAAAAGTGAATTTTACACCAAAGATGTGTTTTTTTAGCAGATTAAAAAGCAGATCCTCTACTGATTTATTTACAGCTAAAACTGGCTGGGAATTTTTCATCAGTATCGTTTTTTTGGTTTTTTTTTTTTTTTTTTTTTCCTCCCTGGATTATTAAGGCTCTCTCAAAATCAGCCTTCTTCTGGAAATGCCAGAATGCAGCATTTTCCATCAGGAAAATCCAAACAAATACAAAGTGGTTGATGTTAATCCGGGTCCCTTGCTGTTAATCTGGGTCCCACTGGATTGACAAAACAATATTAGAGTAGTAGTGCTAAAGCCTTATGTCCTTGGCCTTGCAGTCTGATGCCTTCTGGCTGGACTATATCTCCTTTGATGTCCCGCGGTCTACTGTTTAGATGAGCTGCTTTTGTATATGAGGAGCAGCCTGTGAATTTGAAGCCTGGGTGATGCAGGGCTGCTCAGAGGCCAGTGTGTGGTGGTGAATAAGGACATGGACCATTTATGCTAAAACTGGGATATTGCAAAATATTGTCTGGATGCAGAGTAAAGTTACCAAAATTCTTCAGCACTTTCAAATCATGATGTCTGTCTCACCTAAATTTGTAACACTTTTTTTTTCTTCTAGTATTTTATAAATGATTGTTTCCATCCTTTCCAGACTGCAGTGGGAGCCAAAGCAACTGACCTACAAACAGACTGGAGGGGACTTTCCTGGAGGTGAAAATGGCCAATTTTCTCTTTCTCTATTCTTGTCCACAGGCACAGTTGAAAGTGTGGGCCACCTGGTTGTGTAGTTACATACTTCTGTGTGTAAATGCAGGGGTAGGATGCTGAGAGCAAGCATTGCTCGGTAAGGATTGGAGGTCTCAGGACTGCAAGAGGAAGAGAGTGATTCTTCTGGGGGGGGGGTTGTGTTTGTTTTTGTGGGGATTCTGTTCGTTGTTTTTTTTTTTTTTTTTTAACCAGACCTGATTGCTACAAGCATTGTCCTGTGTGTCTGACAGTACTGGATTATTAATATGAGTGAATTCTTCCAGCCTTCTGCTAATCTGTTTGAAGATTATTCAAAATATTGCTGTTGCTGTGATTATCTAATGCTAGAGAACCTGAGTGAGTGTGCATTGGCATGAACATGGTGAGAGCACTACATGCATGTTCAGTAAAGATGTCCCAAACATCTTTGCTATTGCAAAGTGAACAAGGACAATACATGTCAGAGTGGGTGTGAATCTCAGTATCCATGAGAGCTGCAGGAAACTGCCTCCTTCATATGGTGAGAAGTGTGGTTGATAAGCGTGTGCACATGTACACGTTCTTTTCTTTATCCTTTCTTTCCCCCTTGTATGTATTTGCAGGCATAGATATCTTCAGGAGGGGCTAACAGAAGTAGTATAAGAATGTATTGGCTATGCACACAGACAAGTTTTGAATGGTAGAGGCAGAGCCTGTTTTCATAATCAATATTGCAGGACCCCAGATAGGTGGTTAATGAGTATTTAATGCAGTCTCTCTTCTATACATGATTGCACACAAATGTAGTTTCAGCAAGGTCATGTGGAGCAACTTTTGTGAGGAAATATGCCTTTCTATGATGGGCATCCCAACATTTTTATATGAAAAATAAGTTCTCCCAGTATGTTCTATTGCTAGTCTGGAGGCATAGCTTCTATCTTAGCTGATACCCTGCTTGATTTAATGTGAAATCTCCTTTCAGTGCTTTCCCTGAATTCTTGTGGTTTACCTCCTTAGTCTTGTTTGAGGTTAGCCTTTTGTTTGTTTGTTTCTTCCTGCGCTGCTACAGCAACATATGGTGAGAATAAGACAGATGGTTGCACGATTAACCCAGCTTGGTGGTTTTGTTCTTTCACTTTGTAGTATTGGAGGTGATGGGACCCTGGAGACCCAGACTACTTTACCCAGTGAGTATCCTGGAAAATCAATGTGAGAAAAGCAAAAGGAGAGTATTACTCTGAAAGCAGTCTAAATGGATGCTAGGAAACATCTGGAAATGGTCATGCTTTCCTTGCAAACAGTGGGGGATACCCATCTATTGGGGATATGAGCAGTTCATGTGAGTCACAGCAGAAACCCAGACTGACCTGACACTGTAAAGTTGATTCAGCCCCTCCAACTCACATGACCTACATGTGATTGTATCATCCTTTTGACAGAAATGATTAGGAGTAAATGTGCTGAAGATGACAGAAGTTCATGACAGACCTGCTCCTCCCTTATTTTGTTTTGTGCTTTCCAGCGACAGTAATGGCTGTGACCAAATGAAGGGTTATGAAACAATTAACAGCCCTCTCTAGACAGACTGCTGACAAGGTTATGGTTCCTCCTGATGATTTCAAGTTGCTACATTGCACTGAAAAAAAAAAATCTAAAAATACTATCAATTGCTTGTCCTAGTGTTCTGTGTAATCAGTCCCTGTAGTTGCCATAGAAACAATGAAGTGGTCAGTGTGACCATAAATTGGAGGGGACTTGGTTCACAATGGTTCATCTATTTGTATGTGATCCACACTGTGGAGGATTTGACAATACCTGACATTGTTGGTAATAAAATCTGATATGTTTTGTCTTGTACCATGCACATTGCTGAGTTTAAAGAAAAATAAAATGCACATTTTGTTTATGCATTATAAATGAGACTCTCTAAAGAGGTTTCAGACAGTACTGCAGACACAGTAACAATAACATTTTTCAGACATCACGCTTCCCTGATGAGGGCTTTGGTGAAATCTAGAAAAGTGAATAAAATTCACTGCTCTGCAATAAATATTATTATCTTGATGGGTAGCTGGAGGAGTGGGAAGTAGAGGGCCATATTCGGAGCATCTGCTCCTGGTACATGACGGAAAGTAACCATGATTACTCTGACACCTAACTTCAAGAATGATGAGTCACCTGGGACCTGTGAATCTCCTTGGCTGCCAGACCCTAGCTCCTCCAGGCCATGGAGGGAAATAGTCGCAGTGCTGAAGTTTGGACAATAACTAGATTCTCCAAGGCAGGTGTGTCTACAGCTTCTGTAAGATCACAGCGAAGGAAGGGAAAACCCAGGTCCATATTCTCACCACTCAGTTGGCTTGCGCTTCTGTGGGAGGTAACACTGCCAGTTGTACAGTGGATGGTTAAACCTTGTGCTTTCTCTTTTTAAGATATCTTGAAAAAATTCAATCCGAACGTCTTCGGCTTCTCCACTGGCACCTCTAAGGAAACAGCTGGATTCAATGTTGCGGAGAGAGGTGCCACAGCACAGTAAGCACAATAGCAACCGAGAAAGGGCAAAGGGGTGAGAAGTGATGGACAGGCAGATTATCTTTGAACCGCATGTTCAGGCTGAGTTAATACTGGTGACCTATTTGTACCGAGCATGTTTCTATGAGCTGATGTTTTTAATTGTTTTTTCTATTTTTTTTTAATTCAGTATTTGGAGGATTTATTTGTATCTTTTTCTAAATTAGGAACAGAGAGGAACTTCCTTTTTCTTTTGACCTCTGCCCAGATTTTCCAAGCCAATGTCTTAGTTATGTTTTTAGTTCTACCAGTACCTTCTTCTGCCCAGCCTTCAGTGTGCAGATCCCTGATTCACTGTCAGGCCATATCTATAATGAGAAAAAATTCATGAGCATCTCTCATTTATGCCTTGATTTTTGGGAAATGTGCCTCAAACTAATAAATAGAAGCCCACTTCTCCCCTAACAGCATTAAAAATTATCCGTGTTTGCAGTGCAAAGAAAGAACAGAATGAGCAGCTGGGAGTGAATTCTTCTCCTCCTGAAGAAAAACTCTGTTAAGTACAAAAATGTCTAAGAGTTTGTATTCCGTACGCTGTGCCTGTTCTATGGATACTCATGGAATAAGCTTCCAAGACTTCCTGTCACACCTTTAACAGTCTTTAAATTTACTGCAGGACAGTGTCAGGATAGCTCGCAAAGCCTGTACAGCTACTAAATACTTCATGGGTGCCCCGAGCAAAGACTCAGGACAATCGGTATGGTTGCAGGAGTGCAAATAATGTAACTGCGTTTGTGTAGGTGCTGGAGAGTGGCAGATCTTATTAGCTCAAGCCCAGTCTCATGCTGGTATATCAGGAGCTGAAGTTTCCAGCTGGTGTCTCAGGGTGGTTTGTGCTTCACTCTGTGGACGTTGCATCCTGCCCAGAGCTGGACTGGGACTCTGCAGCCTGGCAGTTCCACTTTCTAAGCAATATCTTCCAGCCATAAGGCAAGCCATAGGAATTTAAGGCCATGTCAGCAACGCTGGTTAGGTGCCCAAATTCTGTGTAAGCACCAAACTCCGTCAGTAGATTTTGAAGGAAGTTATGCAACTAACTGTCTCTGTGCATCTGGGCATTAGTGGTTTTCTCCAGACACAATGCACTTAAGCCAACTCTGAGACGGGAAGAATTCATCCCAGTTGCCTGCCACTTGGCAGCCATCCTAGCTGAAGCCCTTTCAGATCAGATTATTCACTTGTGCAACTGCTGCTGATCTTGGTCCTTCTATGTTTGCTTGTTCTTTTGAGGCATCACTTTCTTTGTACTGATTTCTGCTGATCCTAACATTCACTGAAGTGAGGTGTGGGGGGTCAAGAAGGTGATGTGCTTTCAGACCATGCATCTAGAATGCTTCTGTCCCCTCTCTGCAGGAATATGTCAGCCCAAGCACGTGAATTGGTGGAGCTAATGAGAAGCAGCTCGGTAAGTGGAATTTGGGCCACCTGTCAGTGCTCCCACGGTCTCTGGGAGCTCACTGAAATTGGTGGGATGATTGACTAGTGAAGACTGCTTTACTGATGGAAGCAAAGTCAATGTCCATGTCTCTGGTGTGCTTTCCAAGATGAATGTGCCAGGGATTAACCTTTAGGAGATGATAATTTACTTACACAAATCCATGCAGGTAAGGTACAAACACACAAGGCAGAAACTATTGAAGGGTGCAGTGCAGCCAAGAGTTCTAAGGATGGTAGTGAGGAAGAGGAGATATCTGAAGGTTCTGGGAAGATCACAGGACTGCTTAGTTGAACAGCAGCATTTGAAGTGGAGGTCCTAAATGATGTTAGTGTAAAGTCGCTGAAGCAGGCACCTGGTGACCAACATGAATCACACTGTTCACTCTTGAGTCTGGGAAATGGCAATACTGGGAAGGGGGACAACTGAAGTCTTCCCAGGAGATTAGGCCTGAAACTGAAAACTCTGGCTCTGAACAGGCAAGTGATTAATCAGCAATCAGAAACCTCAAGGTTGAGTGAATCCCTGTCACGCCACAAGCTTTTAGGGAATTAGTAGGGGATCTAGTGTTGTGGGCCAGCCTGCTGTGCCAGCTCCGCTAAGGGCTACAAAGGGCACCAAAAGGATGACTCACTTTGAATTCAGTGGCTGCTGCTGCAGTTTCAGGTGGAAGCAGGAAATCTGTGAGGAAACCAAGGCTGCCGTGCTCCAAGTGCCGGCAGAATTGAGCGGATGCCTGTCTGGGTGTGAGCTGTTGGTTCAGGGAGAGCACCCTGTAAGCGAATGGGAGTGCCTGGTGCCCCTTGGCTCAGGCTGCATGGGAAAGCAAGGTAGTGAATAAGCAGGATTTGTCAAAGCGTGTGTCTCTTCATACCAGCACTCTTGATGGATGCTGCATGCTAGTCCCACTGTCAGTTACTCTGCATTACTGATTGTTTGGCAGAGTGAAGGGAGCTGGCATGGCTCTTCAATAAAATAGTACGTGGCTCTAGAGCTTTGTTTTATTCACTGCTTTTTATGCATCTTTAAAAAGGGGGAGGGGGAAGTCCCTGCCACACTTTGCCTCTTCATGAAAGGCTTTCCAAGCAAAGTGCTGGTTAAGGAGGAGAATTCAGACCTGTGGGTGATTCCCAGGCCCTTCCTCTATTTGTGGGATCATTTTGCAGATGTTTGTTATGTAAATGCAGCACACTAAAAATAGTTGCCTTTGATTCCTTTCTTTGTACTGAACGTTACAAAATGTTTTGATTAGATCCAGCTCTCAGCAGTGCCTATTGTTAGCTTGCGGTGACGTGGATGCTGCAGCTGCCCTTATATGAGCTCAGTGAAGTCACCAGCCTCCTGGACTCTTCTATTTTAATCCAGCTGCCTGTTCCCTGGGGCACCCCTCGCTCCTACTTGCTGCGGGGTAATACTTGCTCTGCTGGCAGGGATCCCCAGCAGCTCTAGTTCCACAGCTCCATGACTCACTCCAGCATCCACTCCCACACCACTTCATGCCCACGCTGGCTGCAGTGCTCAGCCACGGCTGGCAAATCTCTCCTGTCCATCCCTGTCCTGAAGCTGACGTTCACTTAGTCATGCTTGCTGCCACAGAGACATTTCCATGCTCAGCTACCCTGCCAGATCTTGTCTGCTGAAGGCAGACTTTTCCTTACAAAAGTCAAGGTGAATTGCAGCTAGTCTAGCAAACAGTTCACATTTTCCCCCTGGACAGATACTTTTCTTTTGCTGTCTTAACTCAGCACGCCTCCTTTCTCTGTTCTGCGGTGCCATCTGTACCCGTTTAGCCCTGTTTGTGAAAGTGACCTCTGCATGCCTAAGCAATGGATGCTGCAATGTGTTTATTTTATGTGCCACTAGAAAATTAACTTCAAGGAAGACTGGAAGCTGATCACTATTCTCGTTGGAGGCAACGACCTATGCCAGTACTGCTTGGATGAGGTTTGTATCTCTGAATTAGGCATGCTCATCCAGGCACTTGGCAGCTGACCAACCCTGGAAATTTAACCTTTCTCTCCATCAGTGAGCCAAAGATCCTCTTTGTTTCAAAAGCACTTAGAAGTCCTGTTCCTTTAATCTGTATTGTATGAGAAAGAAGTGCACGGCTTTAAATATTGGGGCACTGCAGCTCTGGAATAATGCATTGTTTAAAAACCAGCAACCCGCCCCATATTGAACAAAACACCAAGTACAAACTGCAGACCTCTCCCAGCTTAACTGGGCAAAGCAATCACGACGGCGCGGTGTCTTAAGCATGTTGTTATGGGGACACAAGTGAAGTTTTACTCTGGAAAGCGTCTTCATGCAATAATTACTGAAGATGCCTGATTCTTCTTCAGAATGACACCAAAAGAAATAACATCAGCTTATAGTGCAAAAGATGGCTTTTATCTAGCTATCAGTGGTCATCTGCTCAAAAATGGTTCCTGTGGCATGCACTGGGGGCCTGGACCCCAGCTTATTGAAATGACCGGGGACTGTTCTCTCAGTTTCGCTTTTCCCTTCAGAGGCTGCTGCCTGGAGTCTTTGCCCCTACAGTTACACTTCTATAATTACACTCAAAATAGTTTTGCCTATGGGTTTTGTGGGACCTGACTGCCTCCATATCAATTTGCCCAGATTGGCAGTTTAAAAAAATAAAATAAAATCACTCTGTTCATAAGTCTGGTCTGCGTCCCATAAAAGACAACATGAAATCCAAAGATGTGATTTATGTAGTTATTCATCTGGCAAAGACTCTGCCAAGAACTATTATATACCTCAGGATTTTCTAGAGAGATTAAAGGAGTGTATTAGTGACACATAAACACAAGCACTATATAACCTGTATGCATGTGGCAATAAACCTCTTGATCTGAAAGTATATCTGCCAACAAAGGCAAAAAGCAGCATCGAGTCAGTACATCTTCTCATGGAGTGCCTTGCAACGAGAGAGTTTGTGGAATCCTCCTTGGTTCCTGAGACTGATTTTTTTTTTTTTTTTTTTTATTTTTAAATTATGCAGGAAACCTATTCAGTGCAGAAGTATGTAAAGCACCTTCAGGACACTCTGGATGTTTTCTATGAGGAGGTAAGCTTTTAAGATACCCTAGCAAGCTATGTTCCTGGCAAGCACACCGATGTTTTTCGCACCTCTGATAGACTGTCAGTGATTATGTTTCATACAAGGTCATCTTCCAAATAGCTGGAGTCAGACTGCTCCTCAGCACTGCATTTCAACAACTGCATTAGATAATACCCTGAGAAAGCGGGCTGCAGTTTCAGAAAAACTGTGTGTTGCACAGTATTTTTGCTATGGACCAAACCTAGCACAACCCTACTGCCAGTTTTGATGGCTAAACCAACTGTACAAGGTTTCATTCACCCTAGAGAAAATGGAAATGCCCCAGGGAGTGAAGCAGCATTTCAGCTAGCTTGTACTAGCTGCCGGGATTTTTCTGGCTGGCATCCACTGTGCGTCTCCCTCCCCCTCCCTTCACATGTCGTCCTTGCGCATGCCGTTGGTTGCAGGCGGTGCAGTTTGTGCTGACTCCCTGACCTACGGATGGCACTTATTTCTCACTTTGTAGTGGTATCATGTTCTGTGATTTGGTATGTCTGGTTATTATAATCCCTGCAGCTTCCAAGAGTCTTTGTCAACATAGTGGAGATACTAGAGATTTCTGGACTGCGTCAGATCGCGGCAAGCTCTTCAGAGTGCGCTTTGACAGCAAAGTGAGTGAGCAAAACGGGTCTTTGCCTTTAAAGTGCTATTTTTTTGGATCAAAATCTAAATTGCTGCTACGGTAGGACATCCACACAGAGCTTTCCAAGCTACTTTCATTGCCACCTTTACCTGATGCACTAGTTCCCATTGACTTTCTATTGCTTCTTCCAATACTTCAGCTCAAAGCCATGTGCCTGTAGATAGCAGAGTCGTCACTTTTCTTCTCAGCTCTAAGGCACCATGTCACAGCACAAGTCACCATATAATTGCCATACTACTGAACTTCAAAGCCTTTTTCGCCCAGCCATTCACTGCTCAGCCGCACAGGCTGACATCCCTGACACCTCCCCTTGTATTCAGTGCTGCATTGCCTGTGGTGCAGGCTGGGCTGCGTATAGCAGAGTGCACAGCCGGGAACTGCTTCTCACACCTAATGGAGGAGACCAAAGTCCTAACTCAGAGAAGACTGAGGGACTTGTTTTAGAAAGCAGCAGTGCCTTTACAGGAGTCAGCGTGGACATGAAAAGGCTCATTAGTCTAGTGGAGAAAGGTGTAACAAAGAGCAGTGGTTGGAAGCTGATGCCTAATGAATTCAAATGAAGATAGGCATGGATTTTTAATAATAGAAGCAATTAACTACTGGAACACACAAGAAGGGAAAACAGTGAATTGATGTCTTCATATCCATTCCAAGCACATTCTTAGAGGGTGTATTTCAGTGAAGCAAAAGTTATTACCTCTTGACATGGGGGTTAACAGAATGAAACATGTTGGTCTGAGGAGTCAGACTACGGGAACAATTTGTCTTTTCTATCTTTAAACTCTGCTGTAAGCCTATATGAAGGGTTTTAACTCTAACACATGTGATTTCCTGCTAATGTGTATCATGCTAAACACTTGTGTGTCTGACTCAGAGTTGTGGATCCTGCAGCTCTTACTGACTGTGACAGGTGTTCACTTTGAAAACTAAGTCAACAGGGATTTTTCTTCTGAAGTATCTGCCCACCTCTAAGCCAGCGAGGTGGCTCTCCTTCTGCACGTGAGATCTGAGCACCTATCCTGAGCTTTTTGAAGCAGAAACACATTGCTGAAGAATTGCATAGGCTATTCCAGGTTGGCTTTTAATTCTAGTATTTCTTTTGCTGAAGGGCTGCTTGCCCGTGTTTCTTAAAGCCTGAGGAAAACTCTTCTGAACTACAAGAAATTGAGAGAGTTAACAGAGATTTTCGGGTAATACCTTGATTCTCTGACTGGTCACCTTCACTTGTGTCTCTTTTTCTATTGCTTTCCTTCCTTTCATGCATATCCTCAGCAAACAGAGGGGGGTGACTAGGAAGCAGCTTGGCTACAGTCTAACTAACCCCCTACCCAGCTAACCAGTTAGCAGCAGTGCAAGTCTTTCCACAGTGCCTTATAATTTGACCTCGGTTCTGAGCTGGAGGCACATTGAGACTGGTTCTGTTTCCAGCTGCTCTTTCAACAGCTGAAAAGGAGTTACTGCTGATGCCTGTTTCACTGGTGTGCGTTTGTGCACTATGAATCCAACGAATAGCTCACGTGAATTAACACATCACTGCAAGGGTGACAAATTACCTTGCATCAGCTGTTTTGTGGTAAATCTTAGCTGAGAAAACAAACTCAACCACCCTGATATTCCTTTCTTTTGCTATGGGCTAAGAGCGTGCACACAGCTTACCATGGGTCAGCTTGCTCACTGAGAGTGGCTTTTCATAGCCCTGAGCATAAGATTCACTCAAATTTAACAAAGGCTATAAATAGCTATTGTAGCAGAGGGTTTTTCCGTCATTATTGCTAGGCATACAGGATTCGTTCTATCAGTTCACATTATGTTCTCCGGTCCTCCATTGTGGTTCTGACAGTGGATGTTGCCTGATGAATCTGACAATGCTCAAAAAGTCCATCTTGGAAAATACTTGTATAAACCTGTCCAGGGGGTGTTTTCCTTAACTAGAGGAAGTGGGGTTAGGAATGTTTTGGGATATGATCAGGAGCATTAGAATTTTTACCCTTAATCTGGTAAGTAAAAATGAGATGGTTTTATTATCTATATGAATGTCTATTGTCATAGCTTTCAAAAGTGGCAGGTGATTTTTCAATGCTGAAGTTTTATTTTACTTCAAGCACACCTTTCTGAAAAATCAAGTGCACTTCAGTCTCACATTGGTCTTCTGGACTCATTTGTCATTTCTACAAATTTTGACCTTATGCCTCTTTTTTTTAATTCTCCATAAATTTTAAACTCGTGATTTCACTGATTTCTAGAAGTAATGTACAAATTACTTTTTTTTTTTTTTTTTTTTAAAAAAAAATAAGCAACAATGCTTCTGTGCATTTTCCTCAGGAAAATCTCTTCATGACCCAAATTATTTCCTTAGCCATTCTATGGACTGCTTTAAACTATTCAGTTTATATGCTGGAGACAAAAACTGTAACTGGATTTATACTAATAATTTATGGCTTCCTGCGTTGAAAGAAGTGTAATATGCACGGATTTGATAGCTGACAAATGTTAGATGAACCTGGTAAGTAACTTTTCTGTTTACAACCATGCAACTCCATATAGGTTGAAGCCTTACAGCTGGTCAACAGTGGTCTGTACGAGGGGCGTGAGGACTTCGCAGTTGCCATGCAGCCATTTTTCCGAAACACATTGCTGCCCCTGGATAGTGTAAGTCCTATTTTTCTTTCCTATTTAGCAAAGACCAGTGTCTTGATTTCCCTAAGTAAGAAAGATCCATGCCACAAGGACTGTGTTTTCTCTGCACAGTCTAGTGGCACAGGGTGGAACCTGCGATAACAGCAACAGAGGAGAAGACAGGAAAGACTGTGCTGCCTGTGAATCAAAATGACTGTAAGAAACATTCGTAGTGTGCACACACTAAACCTAAGCACCCTCTGGCTTTCTCTAAACTGCATGTTTCTTCCCCTGTTGGGGCTTGGTTGGCATTCACCACAATTTTCTTCTGATCCAGGTTATGGAATACGTTCAGGATTCCTTCACATGGAGTCCAGCAATTACATGCCTGGCTCCCAGCCTGGAAACAGGAACCAGCCTTTGAAGCCAAACACTGATTCTCCTCCTTTTTCTCCAGCTTTAGCATTATGTATGCTGTGTCATTAGGGATACAAATATATAACACGAATCCTGGTCAAAACCACTCAGTTTTGCATGATACCGATCCTTTTATCATATCGTCATTTTGTTCTGGCAGCCTTCAAGTCCAAAGAATGGTCACCATACCGGTAGTGATGAGGCAAATTCTCCCTCAGTTATTTGCCACAGCTGGATAAGACCCCAATTTTTAATGTTGCCTAAAATTCAGGTTATAAGTCTGAGTTATGGAAGTTTAACAAGCAAGAATAAGTAGTTTTCTATCAGTTCTGTACATGGTGGAGTGTGGGTCAATGGCAGTGTCCACATAAGAGCTGTGACTGTTGGTTTAATGATGATTAGGTTTTTCATGAAAATAGTTGTGTGAAGTTGAGCGGGCTGCATTACACAGCAGGTCTCAAGACGCAGTAATCAGTCCATAGTTACGAATACCTACGTTTATCTGCAGTGTCAAAATATGAGCATATTGCCTTTAGGAAGATACCAAAATTGTGAAGCGAGTATGCTAAGTACAGTGGACTATTAGATATAATATGTCAGATCTCAAAGATTGAAATCTGCTGAGAAATACATTTTTGCTTTTATCGCAGAACGGCAAGCCAGATCTGAGTTTCTTTGCTGCAGACTGCTTTCATTTCAGTGCAAGAGGCTACGCTGAGATGGCCGCGGCTCTCTGGAATAATATGGTAAGAGGTTACAACCTAGATCCCTATGTGTTTGTGGTGGCAGTCCCTACAAAAGTTCATGAGAAAGGTGTCTGAAACAAAACAGTAAGCAAAAAATAGGACTGATATCCTAACAAGACGGGGGCTGCTCAACTCAGACCCTTCTCAGTCTGCATTGCTTAGGAACACAATCCAAAGCGATC
>Ga0181612_128807_pt1 | contig 18413 bp, 10 predicted proteins | sample HoacroProtozoa21_FD_119630 | JGI IMG/M metagenome (GOLD analysis project Ga0181612, IMG submission 119630) | Hoatzin crop microbial communities from Cojedes, Venezuel. Combined Assembly of Gp0051906, Gp0051904, Gp0051908
GACAAAAAAAAAATAAAAAAAATTTTTTTTTTTTTCTCAAAAACACTTTTTTTTACTTTTTTTTTTTTAAAAAAAAAAAAAAAAAAAAAATCTTTTCTCTTAGGATAACATTTTATCACTTATGCCCAAACAGTCTCTGAAATTTGGCAGTTATTGTCCTCCTGAAAGAAAAACCTGAATATAGCACGTCTTTGTAAATGTGAGAAGCTTTTTGCTTTCTTCAATTTTACCCATGTTACAAATAAGAGCAAAGATCCAAAATAATTTTAAATACTGATATTGACCATAGAAACTTAATACTGTCTGTCTCAAAAATGTTTTTCATCTTTGTCAATGAGTCACAAATGTACTTATTTTTTACATTTAGCATTTTTTCCTAATTTGGCCAATATCAGAGTATAGTTCTTATGTACTACTGAAATACTATAGTACTTGTGGGTTTTAGCCTTGACAGGAAAAATTGGTGAGCATAGAAACATTTTTTTCTTTGAATTTTTTTAAAAGTTTTTTTTAACATTTTTTGGTTTTATATTTTGGAAAGATACTTCATAATTTCAGAAAATCTGAATGTTTCAGGCAGATGAGCTCTGTGACTATCTCTTTAGCATCAGTCTCACATATAAAAGTAGGGGTTTTGCTCAGATTTTGGGTTGGGGAGAAGTGCTGTAACCAGACAGGAGTGGCAACTACAAGAATGAAACCATTGTAAGTGTGAGGCCATCAGTGTGGCCAATATGCTGTTACCATTGTATTGCACTGACAAACTGCATTACCTTGATCTGGACAGAAGCCCCACTTGCGGTCATCATCGTAGCTACTGGTAGAAGCACACCACAGCTTGCCATCGTTGCGACCTGCACTTGTACAGGACTCGTATTTATTCCCAAGGAAGATGAAGGGGAATACACAAGGGGCTCCCTCTGAATTTCCACCAACTGTTGACATGGCTGTGGAAAATGACAGAAAAAGAGTGAGAAGGGAACGCCTTTTGTGAGATTAAGCTGATGCATCTTCTCGAAAGTACACATTAGAAAATAAGCAGAAAATCTGCAATCCTCTTAAGAACATGAGGAGTAAGATTAAAAGTGATATTTGAAAAGAAAATTGTCTGACAAAAAGGAAAAAGACTTGGCATTGCCATTGCAATGAACCTGCAATTAGTTTTGGCGGGAGTAAGCATGAGCCCCAGATTACTGTTTGCAGCTCTGAGAGGGCACCAGTGAAGTGTTTTGTAGCAGGTGATTGCATAGCAGGTATCTTTGTGTTGTCACTTTGATGGTCTTTCCTGGTGATGTTTTAAAGTGTGTCTTAAATAGATCGAGGGTAAATTTAGTGTCAGAAAGGTTACAGGGCTATCGAGTATCCAGCTGGCTAGGAGGTGCCCCACTGAAGTGTAAGCTTTGAAGTAAAAAGAACCCAAAAGTTCCAGAAGAGGAGTCATATCAAATAAACTGAGGAATTGTTTTACACTGACAGCAGGGTACAGTTTAAAAAGCATATGGCTTTAAACATCTTCTAAAGAAAAGGATGTCAAATGTGGAGGACTTTTTTTTTCAACCAATATTTTTATAAAAACCTGTAAATTTTTCCCCTAAGTGTGTTCTCATCTATGTTGTACATGGCAGTAGTATATAAGAAATAACATTTGTATATGCATGTACAAGTATTTTCAAGAGGGAAGAGGGTGTAACTAAATTTAAAATTACACTTCAAAGTAAGTATCATAAACAGAATATGAAAAGAATATAAAATTCATTTAAATTCATTTACAATGGCAATTAAAATTCCTTTCAAATTATGGTCTGTCTTCTGGGAAGGTACAGGGGAGCAACAAAAAGGCAAAGCTGGCTGTTATTTATTATTATTTATTTCTCATTCATTATTATTAATTAATAAGCCAGAAATTAAAAAAAAGTAGTCAGAGCTACCTCAAGCAATAACCTTTTATACTGAAAAAAAGCTTAAACTAAGTGAATTTCTTGGTTGCGTGGTAGAGACTGTTACCAGGACTTCGGATACATTGATTTTCGATGTATTGCTTCTTTTGTCTCTTGAACTATGCTTTAGATTTTTTTTTTCCTAACAGTGTAGCAAGTTACAATATATTTGATCCTTTCTTTCAAATATATTTTTATTAATCATCTGTAAGGTAAAATTGAAGGGTTACACCTAGATATCAAAGTAACAGGAAGCCAAATACTAATATATCAAATCCCTGTTGCAAATGGTTAGGGCATTTTCAAAAAACTCAAAAACAGTGCCATGTAGGTTTGAATGTAGCTTCACCTTGGCTCTGTTAAAAGCCTGAGATTTTAGAACTGCCATAGCTAACTTAGTCTAAATACTTATGGCTCTAGTCTGTATCCTAAAATTGAACACCTGCCAAGCTACACAAGGTTGTAAATTAATTTTTGTTCCTTTATGTAATAAAACTGAAGTTAAGAAGTATAAAAAAAATGCGGAGGAAGCAGAAATCTATTTTCCTGGCTAAACCATTTCACTTAGTTCTTTCGAATTGCTTAAAAGATCCATTAACTCAAGCTTAACATACTAAACAGGATTTCTTTTTTCAAGTGTAAATGGTAAGTATTAAGCTAAAAAATTATTCATGCTTTCTTCGTCATGTGAGACCTCTTCCACGGCCGTTGACAAATTCTAGCCTACTCGTAATTATCTTCAGTGGTAGACCTTTAGTCCTGTGCTCCAATGACATCTGTGTCCCTGATAAATGTAGTGTGCTATGGCATACCATATCGTTCACATAGATTGCTCCTGCTCAAGTTATCTCCTTGGCCACCTAGGCTGAAATTGCTCCTAACTCATCAGCTTTTGTGTGCTCTGGTGAAGGTGTCAAAAAGATGACTTTTGTTACTCAAAACAAGGACAAATTAGACTGTTATGCAAACGACATTCCTCGTACCAGTCTCTGGACAGAACCCATATTTCTTATCTCGGTCATAGTCTTCAGTGGTTCCACACCATCGGTATCCATCTGTCCTGCCTTCTGTTGTGCACTGGTCATAGGATTGGCCTTGAAATTTGAAGGGAAATTTGCATGGCTGCCCGTCACCATTGCCGCCCATTGTAAAAAGTGCTGTAGGGAGAGCGAAAGAGAAAAATGTCAATACGCAATGCTCAGTATCAACAAGGAATCACAATGTGCCAGTGGTAATGCGTGAAGATCTTGACAGAGATTAGGCAGCCGTTGTGTGCGGCCAGTTCAGACTCACAACCTCTATTTTACACCAACAATAAAATGCTTTGGCAAAATAGAGAAAGGCTGTTACAGTCTCACAAGTGTTTAGAAAGGAGTGACTGATTGATACTTATAAATTAACTGGGAATGAAGAAAATACAACCAAGCTGTTTGAATGTGGTTTGAATTGTGTATATCCTTTATAGCCTGCCTCATAACATAAAATTAATATCGCTTCTTGAAATAACATTTAGAAAGCGGATTCTGAGAAAGTCACTGGTTCCTTAGTGCTCCACTGATTCATTTACCTAGCATCAAAAATGTTAGCCAGAATGGCAGACTTTGTACAGAGCCACAGGCAAGCCAGCCTGGTTTTTCCTAATGGCCATCTGTGTACATTTTCAGTTTCTTTAAGATGCTGACGTACAGTAAAGTCAGAAAATAACCTGTAGGCTTTTCCCCTAGGCTTTGCTTCTTATTTCTGAGGATCTCTGCAGCTGGGCTTGGGCACTCAATAGATAAGCGAGAGAGGACAAATACGACTCCTCCGACAAAGCTGAACACTGGAGGCTTCTCCTTTCTTTTGCTTCATTAATGTTTCTGAAGGTGGTGTATTGGTCTTCTAGGGGTTGTTTATTGTCTATCCACATACACAAATAAGGCCATGTGGCTCAACCCTGAGAACCAGAAATCTCTCTAATGGATGAAGTAGTACAGATTAAACTGAGTCAAGAGTTCAGGGATCTGTTCTGGGATTGTAGTAAACTTTCTGGAATATCTAGAGTAAGCAGATAAAGTGTCTCATGCTGATATTTAAAAAATGTGTGTCCAAATTGAATTACATGAAAATGCATGTGGCTCAGAGCATCTGCCTTTCAGAAATAATGAAATCTTAGGCTTCCCTTTTTAAAAAGACAATACGAGGGTACTTTTAACTTTGTTTCTAAGTTTTTATTATTTAAAGAGAATACTTTTTTGAAATTGCAGACATTCTTAGAACACTAGAATCTAGTGGTAGCTGTCCCTGCTCATTGCAGGGGGTTGGACTAGATGACCTTGAAAGTCCCTTCTAACCCAGACTGCTCTATGATTCTATGATCTGACTTCTTGTGAATCTGCCTGTGTCTCCTCTTGGCTGCTTCATCCATGGGAATTCTCAATGGCAGGACGGTGTCTGTGAGTGCCATGTGCTGGTGAGAGGAAACAATGGAGGCGACAAACTGGGCCAGGCCTTGCACTGAAGAGAGACAAAAAATCCTTCATGCAGCCGTGCACTAACTCCCCTTGAGATTTAAGAACAGCACCTCAGAATGGGGCATGTCTGAGTTCCCTATGTAAAGTCTGCATGGTTTGGCCTTTTTTAAGGTGCCCAAGGGGACACCTTTCTCCCTCTCCTTCGCCCAGTTTAAAGCTACAGTTAAGCCCCAGACGTGTATGTGGGAAGGCTTGGCAGATTATTTCTAACTATGCTGTTGTCATTTTTGATGACCAAAAAGCCATTGTAGCCTCAGTGTCTTTGTGTGGGATTTGAGGGATTTTGCCTTTACTTAGGCTAATACATTGATGGGAAGAGACATTGTTTATGAGTGTGCTTCACTTTTTAGAGTAGTAATAAATAAAAACCCAAGACTTTTTCTGGCTGAAGGGTGACTGGGAAGGGTTCTGACGATGGGGTATTGTGACACAGATGATTTATTTTTCCTTTTCCACTTAAATCAGTAATTGCCTACAGTATCAGGGGCATGAACCAGTAAGTTACTGAACTAAGTTCCAGTCCCACTAAGGAGAAGACTTGGAGCTTTGCAGGCCTGGCTTACACATGTGAGTTAGCTGAACTTCTGATCTGGTCCAGCTCTCATCTGTATCCTTCTGCATCCTGGACATGGAAGCAGCCACACAGAGGTCCTATCACTAGGGAAAAGGTGCTCATCAAAATAAGCATAGCATGCGTTGTGCCTCCCCAAAAGAGCAAGCTGCAAATGTTTGTATTTGTCTCAGATGCTGTAATAAGTCAGGAAACATGCGTTATCTAGGACTGTGGCTATTGTGATCGGAGAAAGATTTTATTTTTTTATAAAGAAACGATAGCATTGGAAGGCAAAATTAAACTGAGTTGTTTGGATGACTCATTTACCACATGAGCTGCTTCCAGCTCTAGATCTGGAAAACTCTGTATTTTAATAGCCTTTTTTTATTGGTTTAAATGTGGCTAAATTGCAAAAACCTTATGGAAAGTCAATCTGACCGCTTTGCGTGGAGTCTTTTTGAGTCACAGTCAAAATGCATTTTTTCATTTTGCTTGAGGTAACATCATGTGATGGTAACAACAACAGTTTATTAAGTTTTCAACTCCCTCCCCCACCTTAACTAGAAATTTCTTTGCTTTAATGTAAATAAAAGTTAGACAGACACTGGATCATTTTCCCCCAGAACAAAAGCTTTATTTACTTGTAAGGGGATCTTAAAGGGCCTGACTTTTGTTCTGCATCATAGTAAGCTCAGCAATTTAAAAATCAGTCAAGACATGAGAGCAGATTCAGACTGGACGTTGCTAATTTGTGAGCTGCACTGCACTGTTAGCTCTTCCCAGAAAAATCAGCCAGTTGTGATGTAAGGAAACCTCAGACTGGAAGCTGCTAAAACCTCTGTGGCACAGATCCAAGGTGGAGGTAGCTGCAGCTTCACGAGGGTTCTGCCTGGGAGAGCAGTCGAGCAGCAGCCTACGAGAACTGTGAGCAGTGCGAGGGGGGTACAGGCGGAGTACAGATCTCAGTAACGTGAGGTATCGGAGGACCAAAGTTAGGACCCTAAACTCTCTGTAGTGTCAGTGGAGTTTGGTAAAGAGAGAGATTCAAGATCCTGTGATCCCATAGGCCAAAGAGAGGTTCAGCACACCTGTGTAAGATTTGTGTAGTAGGTAGATAACTTTCTGCTTTCCCTTCTTCTGCTTTACAAATGATAGTTGAATCAGTCTACAAAATTAGGGCGCAGATCTGGGATTAACTTTAGCAGAGCCTAGTGCAACACTAAGCTTTAAAAATGTTTCCAAATATGCAGCGTGGCTCTATAACAAGAAGAATTGGAACTAACTTCAGTGAATTAAACGGGAGAGAAACTGACAACTAGGAATGTTGCCCCCAGCACAGACTCTATGATGAAAATCCTCCCCTATCTGAACGCACTAGCTGGGTTTTAGTGAATAGTGCCTGGGAATGAGTGAACAATGCTGTGCTGAATTTAATAAGAAACATCTGTGCATAACTGAGGATCTTGCGAAACAATTAGATCAGAAACAAAAGGCTGAAACCCTTCTGTTCCGTTTCAGAAACCTTGACAAAAGCATTTCCAGGAATATCAACTTCCAGAACCAACTCTCTCTGAGAGTGCTTCACTGCTTACATTTTCGGTCTTGTCCAACTTTGGGATTTTACAAAGGTATTAGTCAGGGTATGTGGATCTCGGTTTGTCCAGCTACCTATAACCTGGGCTTTGTTCCGATTATATCTGAGCATTTGGAACATTTTAAAGAAATAAGCCTAATTTTGCACTTTTCCAGCTGAGGGATTAATCTGAGGGAGAGGAGATGTGGGGGAAGGTGAGGAATGAAGGAGATGGCAAAGTTTTAGGAAAAAATGATTGTGCGGGTATGTGCATGTGCACGTCTAATCTCCTGAAGTAAATGTTAGGCTAAAGAAGCTAGTCTGGAAGTCATGTAACTAATGGTAACTTTTTTTTTGGTTAACTGAAGTTTGTTAAAAGTTCACACTCCTGCTTGTTCATCCCCTGTGGTTGCATAAGTAGCTGTCACCATGGTAGATCCCAGCTCTAGATGTGATCTATAATGGGCAGTTAGGATTTAGAAATGAAAGAATTATTTTGAACACTTTAGGGCTAGAAGATTGATATGTTCTAGAACAGATTAGCTTTGCAAACCACTAGCATCCTGATGCAGAAAATTGTAATCTTATATTGGGAAACTGTACGGGTTTGCAAAAGAACTTGAGAAATCCCCAAAATCTGTCAAGCAGGAATCCATTTAGTGTTTGGCTACAATGGGATACCAGAGAAGTTCTGAAGACAGGGTAGCTGAACTTTTTCTACATAGACATATGTGTCCTGTTTTAAAAAATTGTGTGTATTTAACTGACACCTATTAATGCACGTACATGTGTTTTTACAGTAGTTGTTGAGGCTTGCCTAAGCACATGTTGAGCTGTGTTTCTGCACTCTGGGTGTGGTGAAACCCTGAAAATATTTTGTTAGCTTTGAATCTTCAGCATCACTCATTTCCTTTCAGCAATCTAAATTCTCTTTCCTTGTGCTGACTGCATGTAGCCATAATGTTATAAATAAGTTCAGTACTATTGTTCCAAGCAGGATTAGCATGAGTCTGACAGAAGTGCCATTGTTTTCTGTTCCATTCTCTTTCATAACTCTCTTCTTACTTGTTATGACACAGCAGTAGCAGGCAGGAGTTTTTGTGACCCAGTGGATCCCTTGCTCAGGATGTAAGGTGGCCAGAGTGACGAAACACTCCCAGCTGACAAAAGCGTATGGCAGTTGGTTTGGTACAAAGGGAAAAAACTGAATGTGGGAAGGTGCAGTACTGGGAGTGTCTGTGAACGTAGGTGCCAGCACTGGAGCTGGCAAACAGGAGATGGAAGAAGGGGCTAAAAGCCCCTTACCTTCTCTGCTCTTCTTGCTGCTGATAAATGAGCACAGTAGGCTACAGCCAATTATACTTAATTGCTTCTCTAAAGGTTTCCTGCTGTGTGACATACAGGAGAGCAAATTAACATTCATATAATATTGAACTGTCCGAAATCTTATATCCAGTAGACTCATCAAGATTTTCAAGCATATAAATATGTGTTCCCAATGTTTAATAGCAAACTTATGGTTATAATTTCATTTGAAAGATAATCATGTTGTGTATATTTAAGTCATGGCTACATGAAAAGATTGAACACATTGTCTAATCTGTAAATAAGTGTTTCCAAATATGAAATAAATTGCTTGTGAAACAGAAGATTTTGTTCACTTTCCAAAAAGTTAGAAATTATGTACAATCTTAGCTTTCCTAGACCCTCTAACAGTTTTGTAGAGAGGCTAATACTGAGTTACAATTTTTGAAATATGGTGTCATTCCTGTATCTAAAGTAAGCTGTTGGCACTGCGTCATGAGTAGAAGTCCTAACACCTGCATTAAAAATAAAAACCTAAATTCTAAAAATGTGAGTGTTCTCCTGGCTAGCAATTTGCAATGTAACAACATATAAATAACTTTGTACCAGCATAGATACTCACTTGAAATTCTGTCTTTTCTATTTTGCAAAGCAGTATGAAGTCATTTAAAGGGTGATTTGTGACAATAATAGTGTCACGTTGCACTAAAGGGACTCACAGACTCAGAGGACCTGGGCCACCAGTTCGTGAAATTGGTATGCAAAGTCAAAGAGGTTTGGCTTGATGGGTTTCATCCTTAACTGCTAGTTTTTGTTAGCTAGTGCTCTTGAAGTAGATGCAATTGCAACGGTGAGTGGAATGGCCTGCAATTTAAGGATTGATTTCTGTCATTTAGTGTGGTCCATCTCCAAATCTGGCTCTATCCTTACTCTAAAAGGTGATTGTCTTTACTGGATTGTGAAACTCTTAGTATCTTTGAGGTGTATATGGGGCTGACATTGCTTCAGATGTACCTTCAATCTGTCCTTGTTTTTAGAGAAAGGCCCCGGCCTGGGTCATTATCAGTTATAAGCTCTCCTACACCAAGGGAGCCTTTAGGGAGTTTTGTCTGCTTAGATACTGAGAAGGTGTTAGAGCAGTAAATCTGAATCTGCCAGAGAGGAAGTGGAAAAAATACAAGGAGAAGTGGATGGGCAAATAAGTAGGGAACAGTCTACCAGGAAAAAAAAGCACAGTAGATACAACATTCCACTTACACTCGTGAGGACAAAAGCCATATTTGCCATCTGCATCAAAGTCTTTGGTTGTGGAACACCAGAGGAATCCATCACTGCGTCCTGCATCTGTGCAGCTGTTGTATTCCTTGCCATTGAACCAGAAGGGAAATTTGCAGTATTCACCATCTGCATTTCCATATTTAACTCTAACCACTATAAAGAGAACAAATGCAGTGGTAAAATTAGCCACCAACTGATACAAAAAAAAAAATAAAAATACAGTTTCTGCACATCATCTTTTCCTGGAGGATGCTGGTATAGCAAGGTCGTCTGAATTTCCACTTTGAAATTCAATGTGCTGCTGGTCTCTCTATTGGCAAGAGGATCATAGCTGAAGAAATAACTGGTAATTTTGAAAGAATTACATGGATATTACTCATGGTGAAGTGTTAGAATGAATAGTCCTTAAAATCAGCCCAGAAAAATATATATGTTGTTGTTACTATGGCAATGCAAACTTATAAACATGCTCTTAATACATTTACTAATTTAGTTTCTTTGGTAATATGGTCTAAAAAGTGCAGTATAGTTTGAAAGGTTCCAGGCAGCAGTGGAGCATGAGCTGAACATGCCTTGTGCCTCATAAACCACTTTGGTATTTCCAGTTTGACTTGAATGAGATCTGCTGTGGCACTGGGGGATAGGCTGGTAATGCAGACACACCCAGATCCTGGGTTTTATTTCAGTTTGTCACGTGTAGAGTACAGTACTGGTGCTGTAATATATGTTAATATATAGATAATTCACGTATCCATAGCATTTCTTTTAATGGCAGTAACTAACTGGATGCTTGTGCAGTATTTCCACAAATAGGGAAAACAGTTTCCTCCTGTTTGTTGTTAGTCTGAGGCAGGGATCCCATTCAGATAGCACAGCTACTGATCAGTGCTTCTGCTAAAGTTAAAAGCAAGCCAGACAGAAGGAAGTTGACTATTTTGGTATTGAAGTTCAATTATTTTTTCAATGGGAGGACAGCTGAGAAAACTAGAATTTGAAATGAAAGGCAAACATGAGTTTGCATTCTTATTCCAAGTTTTCCAAATTATTTTTCAGAGAAGAATTATGATTAGTACTATATGATGGTGTTCAGGCAGAAGAAGGAGGTTCCAAACTACTAATACTTGGTCTTGTTTGTCTAGTTCAGGTGACACTATCTGCACTTCAGCTGTTTTGTTTTAAAGGGTATGGCAAACTGCTTGTTTTGTCCAAGATTCTTGGAGATGTTCTTAATCTGTTATTTGATGTCAATTTTGCTTCAGTTATCAGCATGAGGGATTTATATTCCATTTGTTTTTGGCAGATACCAGGAATATATAAAAACTTATTCAGGTGGATGGTTCCATTTTTAACAACTGCAGACGCAGCTTAAGGCATCTTAAAAAGGGTATGCCAGCAGAAAAGCACTGGCCAGTCTGCCTCTTACAAATTAACTTAAAGATGTTGTAATGTAAGTCCCTGAGAACTGAAGCAATCAAAATCGGTCGTGGCTGTGTACTTTTCCCACAGTTCATGAAGGTTGTGCAGCATCAGGCCCCTTATTAATTCAGTTTTCCAAGGGACAACAGTAGAGGAACAGAAAAGGAAATCCTAGGTAACAGTTATTTAGGAATTGCATAAACATTTTGTAGAGAACAATTTAAACTGTATAGATTAGTGTTTACCCCCTAACATTTACTGACACGTCAATGAAAACATCTAGTACAGTGCCTGTAACAGCATTCAAATACAGCAGCCAGCAGGCTATATGTTTTGAAATATTAAAAAGTCTGGTACCTTGCCCCTCTCCAAGAGTCCACAGTTCATCATCATCAAAATGGGAGTCTCCTCCAATTCCTGGCCCTGGTGCAAAGGCATGAGCCAGGAGACCGTCTTTGCCATCAAATGGATAGCCATCACCATGTTCTGCAGGAGGAAGCAGACAAAGAGGAGCAGTTTCTAATGACCTCAACTCTGTCAGAGCCTATACATGAACGATGATTATCTTGTGTACTTTCCTATCCAAGCCAGCAGCAGAATACTCTAGTGAATGAGTTTATTGGTATGGGTTGTGCTGGCAAGACTGAACCAGAAGAGAAGCCGCCAGTTCTTACAAAGAACATGAAGTGTCAGTACTGCAGTTATCACAGCATGTTATTTTATATCTTGTAAGTATTCTGGAAAGGAATCAAAGACAATGAAGAACAAGGAAATATTGTACATTAGATGTGTGACTGCATACACACTGCTATTTCTTAATGGAAACTGGTAGGAGCTGTAAAAGAAACGTTATAAATGAGGGATATTTTCAGATAATTTGTATCAGTCTCCAACACAGCAATTGGAAAGTAAAGGCAGATTTCTTGTTGCAGGCTTCACTTTTCTGCTGCACCTCAGACTGCTGTGCTCTTTCCTTATTGCTGGATACTAACTACTTTAACCAGGAAAGAAATCAGCTGAGTGTCTCAGCAATGAGCCTCTGCAAAGCTAGCTCTTATTCCGTGCTCTGTGTCCTGTGAATGAGCCTATTCCTCCTCTGCGTCAACCACTCCAAGACTCAGGCAGCTCACAGGGCAACAGCAGGTTAAGTAGCTCTCCTGTTATTACACTGTAGGCTTTTCTTGGAAGTACACCGCATGTGGGTAAGGCAGGCTGGCAAGGGCATAACCCTGGTATTCATAGTTTTCCCACCGCACTGACCTGTGCAGCAAAGCTGGCTGCCAGCATCTCCAGTTGCATCATTTCAGGCCTTTTGGTCTGATGTCTTGCCATTTAACAGAAGCCCTAAATACACAGGCGCGATTCTCTGCTCTCTTACACTGATTTCATGCTGGTGACACTCTCCTAATTCAGGAAAGAGTCTCCTAATTCAGTTCATTCATTTCAGTAGACTAGTGTGTCACTCATCAAGGAGATTTTGACATGCATTCGATGCTTTACTTACATTTATTTCAAAGTAGATCCTTTGCTTAGAGAAACATTAAAAATGAAAAACCTTGTGGATGTCCCAGCTCCTGTGAATCTGACATGTGGTGAAGTGGTACGAATGACAGAATGTGGGAGAAGTTCTTCTCCCACTGTTTCTGAGCTGACTATAACCAGCAAGTACTAAAAGCAGCAGAAACAGTTCTGCTTTTGTACGACTTCTTTTTTGCGAACCAAGCCACCCTGGATGAGGATCTGAAGTCTTGAGTTCTGTACAGAACCTCTGAAGCTTTTGAGGTCAACTCATCAGAAGCTAAAGCAAAGCAAACCAAACCAGCTTGAAATGGAGGCTTTTACAAAGAGCTCAGTTATTCTTTGAACTGTTTGCTTCACTTCCAAAGTCTACCTCCCAAATGATTGGCTGCACAAGTATCTTCATTAGTATTAAAAATTCCGTGCCTGTCCATAAGAAGTTTAAGTGCCTTAGGTTTACACTGAAAAGCTATAAACATTCTTTCACCGGAAACCAAAATTAATTGAGAAGGCATGTACAACGAAAATGAATCGAGTCACCTATCATCAGCTGTACTCAAACCATAATTCAGCTTAAAATCCATGTTCTTTAATTCTTCAAGACCAAAGAATGTATTGTGAAAGCCTGCATTTTGCTATGCTAAAGAAGAGAGACCAGCTATGGAATTAAAATTGAAAGTCACAAATCCATTTTTAAGCTCCAATATGTTAGGACCTTCACCACTATCACTGGAAAACTGAGTACGGAGCTATAAATAAACAGTACAGTGGCATTCCATTCTCTTCTGTGGCAGAAAGCCAGCTCACATCATCTGAAGATCTGTACCAATATTTCCCAGTTCTATTTCTGATTTGTAGATATAAAAATAAATTGTTGCCCTTAGTGATTCTCTTTTGGAAAGACAAATATAGTATAAGGATATTGTATAAATACTTCTCTCTCTCTCTCTCTCATGTATGAGAATGAAAAAAAAAAATCTTAGTGAAATAAGGTATTAGCCTGCTTGAGCCAAGTGCAAACTAGGACAAGGTTTGCCAAAAAGGCTCACAGGTACTACTTATTGAGGGTAGATCACTCCAATACTAAAGATTAATGAAAGGAACAAACCCCAAAACATATGTAAAACCAGAAAAATATACCCCATCGGCCAAAATTAATCATAATGTCTGCTTCTCCATCGTTTATTCGGTTAAATCTCAGCGGTGTGACATCGCTCCAGACTTGAAAGGCTCGAGCAAAGGCATCGTCTACTGTCTCAGGATCCAAATCGGGGGTATAGCCTATAATCCTTAGAGGTAAGAAGAAGAGTTAAATAACACGTAAACCCCCTCCCAGTATTTGTTGTTTACTGATCAAAATGCAGAGTAGACTCAGTAGTGAAACTGGTTAAGAGGTAACGCTGCTCCACCTGAGATCTAGACACTTCCCTTTGATTCAGAGATGTATTTAGACGTGGCACTTGCTATTTATTTTCCTTTGGAATTGATGCACCAGCATGAAAAAAATTATCTAGCCAGAGGCTGTAAAGACTGCATGGCAGTGGGTCTTGCACAAAATATTCAGGGTTTTGTATCAGTGCTTAGGTGCTGGCGAGACATCACCTTAAGTTCTTTTGCTCTGTTGGGTTTGAGATCTACATTTTTGTTGACTACTTAGCTTGCAAGTCATGCTGTCACTTTAGACGTGAACATACAAGCACATCTTGACATATAATGTTTATCTGCCAGAAAAAAAGCTCAGTAATCTTCTGAAAGTTTCAAGTGTGGATTGTTTTACTTTTTAATAGTAACAGAAAAAACAGCCGTTCTCCCTCACCTTTGTAGTTAGCTGCGTATTGTCTCATCCCAGTTGAATGCTAATCCTTTACCAGTGTTTTGGTTACATTGGCAATAGGATACATGGGGAAATAGGAGGTAAAAGCATGCAAGATAGAGCCATAGGCCTGACATGGGAGACGGATGAACTCTTAAGTACATTGCTTTCTTCATCTATTTTTGCTGGACTTCTAAGTGCGTTATGTTATAGCCAGCTAACCTCCATGTAAAGACAAGTTTCCTATTCTTTGCTGCTGGGACTGTGCACAGTGAGGGAAACTACTTTGTGCCTAAGGAGAATGAGGAATAATCTGAGGAAGCACACAAGCAAGAGGAGGCTCTGAGAGCTGCTATGGGGTTTATTAGACTAGTTGTAGAATGAGGGATGCTTTGTGTCGTAACTTGTGAGAAAGCAGCACACCAAATCAAGCAGCTAAGACAAATCTCCTGTTTGTTCTCATTGGTGCTAAAAGTTTGTTCCTGGACCACCTAAGGTAATGAGATTTTTTTTATTACTGACTTCAGTGAGAGCTGTATTGATCCCTAACTCTTCAGAGTAAGAAATTAAAACATGCCAAATCCATTGCAATAGGTTTGCTTTAAATTATGTCTATGTATATCTGAAATATGATTATTTTCTGTTAAAATCTGTTTGATGACCTCCATTTTTATGACTGCTGAGTGCAGAGTTTGCCCTCCTACATGGCCTCCACAGTCAATAAGTACTGTGGTCCCCGCTGAGCAGATGGGTGGGTGAGATACTGCTCCAGTTCCCTTAGGATGCTTGCAGCAGAGCAAAGAACAAAACCAAAATCTCTTTAGTCTCATATTCCTGAAATTTTATAATTTGAAATTTCAGAGGTATTTGCTAAAGCATGTGCTAGTTATCCAAACACAAAGAGATTCTAGTTCAAGAAATCCTGTCTAGCCCACTAAAAGCAGCTACTCCACTTCGAAGTGTCGTCTTTGATTGGTTCATGAGCACGCTGTGGTTATATGTGAGCAAAACCCAACATCACCAGTCAGTACCTGTATGTTATATGATTCTTTTCCCATTTTGGCTTTCTTGGAAAGAAGTTGTAATTGGCTACATCTGGGTTACCACAGCGGGGTTTCTTCATTGTCTCAATAGTATTTTGATCCAAATCTCCTGTTTCAGGCAGCCCAAAAAATTTCTGCATTTTCTTCAAAGTATCTTTCAGGACAAATAAATTGCAGTTGTCTTTTGGGCACCCGTAGTATTTATTCAGGTATTGCTTGGGAAAAAAGCACAGAACAAAGACTTTAAAATTCATAAAAGAAACAGTTAATAATTACAAATAAACACTGTAATTCCATGTTAGCTTTCCATCTGTAATTTGCAAGGTTTGTTTGGTTTTTTTTTTTTTCAAAATTACTATTATTAGTAACTGAGACACCAGCAGAATCTCCTTAATTGACACAAACCACACAACATTGCTAATTAAGCAATCATTTCCACTATTAGCTATCACCTTTACTTAATGAATTGCTTTATTAGTAAGTAGACCATAGAGCTTTAATGTAGAACTACGAAGTAAAAATGGGTTATCTTTTTTGGTTTTTTATGATATATACATATGCTTACAGTTTTAGATTTTATGTATCTTTTTTTTCTTGGAAGATTCTATGGTTTATTGAGAAACTTGTCAAGGTATCAAAGCAACCACACAAATGAGACCACAGTAATAGAAAAGGAAATAACCTATTGTTTATTCAAAGGGCACAGAGCTATTTGAATGTTGTGTGTGTTTGCTTTTGAGTCAGCCATTGCAAAGACCTGAGGAAGGAGGACTTTGGTAACATCTCAGTTGCCTGGACACTGCAGTCAGTATCTGCATACTTAAAACTCCATCAAACACTCCAGTAGATTATGTCAGGCTGGTCTTTCTGATACAACCATGGTGGCAGATCACAAAATTATCTCTACTTAGAAAGCAGTGGTCATAAAGGATCAAAAAGGCAGTACAAATTCCTTTATTTTCATCTCTTATCTAAAATAATACACCCCAAGTCTCCTCCACTTTCCATTTTTATCAGTATGACCTAATTAGCAGGTGTAGTGCAGTTAAAAAAACCCAAATCTGTCTGTTGTGTGCTTCTGCCTGTAATCCCAGAGGAGCAATGGGTTAGTCTGGTCCCTGGCAATTTTTCCAGTTAGCAGCTATATCTTTCAGATATGTCTTGATATGTTGCCTATTTATGTTAAACTAAACTGTAGACAAACAGCTGTGGTCCTCCTAGTCCATACCTGGTGCCCACCTTCTGTGCAATAAACAAGGGAGCTCACACAAACACTTTAGTATTTAGTATTTTTTCTCTTAAGTTCAGTGCTGACTGACAGAAGAACTGTGAGCTTCTTGGGGTAGGAACCAACCCTGAGTGAATGCCTGGAAGTCTCTAGCGTGTGGTGAAACTTGCCATAAAAGCATAGTCATTCAAATGAAGGAGAGTGACAAGAAGTTACATCTTCAGCAACTGTCTAAAATCCTTTATCAGCACTGTTTTTAACTGGAGACTAACAAACATGGCCACACAACAGACTGCTGGCTAGCTAGAGGTTTTGGATTCAGTGTTTGGGTCCAGACTGAATTTGAGAAAACCTGTAGCTCAAGCTGTTACCTTAGCTTGAGACAGCTCAGATAGGCTCAGTCATGCTGTTTAGATTATGTACAGTGTTAGATTGTTGAATGTATCCTCGTTGAGGAGGATAAATGGATTATGATGATGAGCTTAGTTTGGGTACTTCTGTAACAATAATAACATATCATTATCTAATTATTTTCATTCTCAGGTTCTAAACAGCTTGACTAAACTATCTGGAGTTGTAGACTTTATCAAGTGAAGTGAATCCTAGGTTCTCTTGCACAGAGGTTTCAGGAACTCCACAATCAAGTCGGGGTTTGCTATATTTTATGCCTAGCTCTAAAAGAAAAGCTATAGCCATGTCAAATAGCAGGTATTCCCAAACTGGTGCTTAGCACGGTATAGAACTGAGAGATGCCTTTGCTAATGATGCTGTTAGACAGGAAGGTTGCAAGTTACTGATCTTTCCAGTAGAACGATCTGTAGCAGAGGAAGAATTATCCTTCAGGTAGTGTATCCAAAATATTTACTACAAATCCAAGGTAGGAGAACACCCAAAATAAGGTAAAGGTATATTTGCCAACAATGTATCAGAAATATCACGGAGAATTCTTTCTAACTGAGGATTACAGGAAGCCTGACAAAATGACTGCATATGTAAGTTCTTGTGCCAGGAAGTATTCCTGAAGGAAACCTTACTTTATGTATCTAATTGACTGAAGTTCACCCAGGAGACTAGGGGTAAGACTACAACATCAGCAAAATATGGCAAAGGATATCTGATGACTGCAGTTGGTCAAGCCTGGATTTCACCACCTCCTCATTAAGTCCAGGCGTACTTCATCTACCCTGCACGGGAAATGGTTCAGAGCTTACTCAGAAAAAGGTTTTAATCAAGATATTACACCATTTCCTTCAGAAGGTCCTCCATCCACCTACTGACTAAGCACAGACTATGCCTAGTTTTTCTTATTTTTATAACTTCTGATGTGGTATTTCTTCAGTGGAGACTGTGACCCTGGCAATGGACACAGAATGGTTTCACTTGCTACCACTAAGCTTCTGTCTACTCACAGTTAATGAGGCCTGGTGGAAATTACGTGAAGTGTATTAAGAACATAATCAAAGAGACCAGTTTGGAGGATCTGTTCTTATCCCAGTTTTCATCTTAATGTAGTTTGATATGTTTTCTTATGCTTCTGTTTGCATCTCCCAATGAGGTAACGTGATATAGTATAGACTATACATCAGAACTGAAGTTTACAGAACAAGCAGGGTGCTGCTCTTGCCATTTTAGATTTGGGAGTAAGATACACAACCAAAAATATAAAATGATGCATGGTAAAGAATTTTACTTGCTAAGATTCTGAATAAAAAGCTAACCCCTCTCAGTTTTTCCTAAAATGGAGATTTTACTGAAGATGAAATGCACATAACCAGCTGTTCTATGAGAAGAGAATCTTGAAGAAAATGTGGTGTTTGTGTAAACCACGTCTTGGCCTAGGCTGCGAAATTCAGTTTCCCCAGAGTCAGCAGGGAGCTGTGGTGATCTGGAATTTTGATCCAGCCCGTTAATGAAACAGGGTCCAGCTGCAACATAGCAATTTGTGTTCTGATGCTGAGCGTTGGGGCTGTTCCTATGGAGGGTATGATGGAAAAGCATTACCCAAGAATACTACAAGACAAAGAACTGTGGTGTTAAACCAGCTTGTAAATTTTCCTCTGAGTACACAGAATAAATAAGTTGTTCGAAAGAAATGGACATGAGGGGAGATGTGGATTGCTGTTACTGAATAACAAGTCTGTGTCTAAGAAAATAGATTATTGAAGAGTGGTTAAATTGCTATTAGACAAGTGGGACCCCACTCTCCTCTCCCACATGCACTGCCTGCCCCGCCCCA
>Ga0181612_158017_pt1 | contig 18412 bp, 12 predicted proteins | sample HoacroProtozoa21_FD_119630 | JGI IMG/M metagenome (GOLD analysis project Ga0181612, IMG submission 119630) | Hoatzin crop microbial communities from Cojedes, Venezuel. Combined Assembly of Gp0051906, Gp0051904, Gp0051908
ACTTTAAATGTTTCTATTACTGCATGTTAATTGCCAGGGTGCACACTTGCATTATTTAGTAAATGTGAGGCAGTCTATGCCACAGTGAAAGTGGTAGGTTAGGCTGCTTAATTATATACAATACATAAATACAATAATGATATACAAATTAGCCATCTTCAGTGTCAAAAAGGAAATTATTATCCTTGCTTACCTTGTGGTAACTTATTAACGTAACAAAACTCTGAAAAACATTGAAGTAAGCTACTGGAATTTGGGATATATATGTTGAGATGTTACTGAAATGGGAAATAAGTGGTTTTCCTCTAGAATTTTGGCAAGTTCTAGTCTAGGATGCCAGTTACCGTCAGAGCAATTCATTCTGGGCTTTTCACCATCAGAAAGATGAAGATGAACTGAATCCTTAACTGTTGCATAGTATTTTAATATTTATGCTTTTTTTTCATACTTTTTGATCCTGTTACCTGGAAAGGCACGGGCCTCATTACCGTTACTGTCTGTCAGACTGTACGCAGAGCAAAAAGAAAGAAATATTTTTGTGACTGGGCAAAATTTTCTATATATAAAGGCAGTGTAAATCTAATGATTTCTTTTTTCTGTATTACACCAGCAAAAGCGAGATGAAATTTTGTGACAGGACATCTGTGTACCACTAAAAATGACCTAAAAAACCCTTTTTTGAAAAAACCTGTATGTAACAGTCTTAAAGGAATACTTGTATTTACAGCTGACATTACAGTGTCCTTTCTTTTCAGTCTAAGTTGTCTATTCCTCCACAAGCTAGCTGAAAATACTTCTTTTCCAGAGAAGCGCATGGTCTGGCTTTGTGAATGATAAACCTCATGGGGTAGCTCCTTACTGGTTAAAAGGTTTTCAGAATATTAATATTAAGAATCTGAATGTAAGGGAGAGATGTGGGAACTATAAACTGAATTTTCATACACTTTTTAAAGTTTCTATCTTCTATCTGCTTGAGGGGTGCATGTTTTCAGAAAGCAGGAGACATTGGCTCTTTGAAAACTGAAACTGTTTTAAGTTTTCACAAACACAATAATAAAGTTTATTGGTCATTAAAAAAATCCAAACAAACTGTAGACAGGTATAATTAAAAATATTTCTGAGCCTCAGACACATTTAAACTAACCTGTCAATCTTATCTTTAAAAGCTAAATTTAATGCTGCAAATTTTACTTGGGTACGATTAAAATACGAACATAGTTTTCAAATGATAACACATTACGAAGCAGTCAATTTATCTGGTTTTAGAGGTAGGAAGGACAGAAGAGATAATAAATAAATAATTTTGTGGAACTTGACCTACTTAGTATATCTTTCTGTATAAGAATTATGAATATTTGTTCTAAGAGATTCTAGCGCGCTCTACCAACTCAAAGTGAATTTTTTTCCTCTGAATTGTGTGTCTCATCCTGTGTTCAAAATACCTTACAGAAAACTCACTGTCACACAGCTATGGCAAAATACCTGTTCCCTGTACTCTGGCGAGAGAAGGTAGTTGGGGGCAGACCACTGTGCCTTGGATTTTTTGGCATCTCATTTAGTACACGTTGCCCACTTCGATCTGAAGTGTCCCTCATGTCTAACAGTGCAACAGCGAGCACAGGCAGCATTCAGGGCTCACTCCCATTCAGATTAAATCAATGTTAAAAGTAATTAGATTTTCTCAGCATAGGATAAAACTTTTAGACAAGCATGTTTGAAATTGAGACTTATCTAAATCAGAATGGTATATAATAACTTGTGTTGGTTTAAGTAACCTGAGTGTCTGTGGATCATGCTTTTAAAGGACAACTTACTACCGACTACAACACATATGCAGACATCTCTATATCTTTGAATTTGCTAAAGGAATTCAGGTGCAGTTGTAGTGTCTAATGACTGTGAAACGAAAAAGGGTTTTCAATGCTGGCAACAAAAAAGGGACCCCAGGTATGACTGGCTATTGTGCTGCTTCCTTTGATTTCTATCTTAAAACATTTATCCACTTGTTTTGCCAGCCTTCATTCATAGATCTATCTCTTGAGGCCCTTGCTTAGTTTTTATGCCATAGTCCTGAATGCAAAAACGAGCACTGTCTCTTTCAGGGCTGCATCTTCTGCTTTGTACCCCCTGGAGGGTACAAAGACGTAATTGCCTCCTTTCTACAAAAGCAACCATATTAGCAGAGTGTCATCTGCTTATCGAAGGGCAATGTCTGCCACGAAAAAGCAGCCTTCGGATTTTCAATAATAATAATAGATAACAATAGATAAATAGAAATTTCTTCTTATTTGGCATCACCTGCAGCTCAGTGCCGTCACTATCAGAGTAATCCGTAGGGTCAGTGCTGCCGTAAGAGAAAAGCTGCCACTGAAGAAAAGGAGAAGCATCATTCCTTGTTACTCTTAGAGTAGTTCTGTCCTAGCTGGACTCTGCTTACTTCGTAAGAGCTGATGAGATCTCAGATATAAGTGGTGTGGCCACAGGCAAGTAAAAGAAAACAGAAATATAAATCTGGGAGTTTTCAGTTTGTAACGGTAATGCCTTAAGCAGAAGCACTAAGCTGCACTTATCCCATTTGAATTCTGCTTTTCCAGTCTCTCCTAATAAGAATCACTCATATGAGCTAAGTATTTCCCTCAGTAGCCATTCTTGCATTATTAATAACCAACTCAATTTGGCCTGCTAGAATAAGAGCCCTCCTTTAATATGTAAGGTTAGGTTCAAGTTACAATCTTTCATGAATGCATATATTATCAGTCTTTTCAACTAATTGATCTCAAAGTATGTAATCAGTCTTATTACCAAACCCATATGGTTTGGAAGCTGTTCTCCTTGTCAGATGCTCACATTTGGCTAAAGACATGGACAGACAAGCAGAAGGAAAAGCTGAGGCAAACGAACTGTGTGTTAGCCATGGTCCACATCCAAAACAGCAAGAATGAAGAAACATAAAGCTATCTAATGCTCTTAGCAGAAGGAATATCCTACATGCAAAAGAACATCAGAAGCAAAAATCAGTGATGGAGGCTCATGACTGTGGACCTAATCCTTCAGCTCCTAATCCATTTTGATGCAAACAGGTCTAGCACTGAAGCTAATCTCTGAAGGACATGTGTTTACCTGAAACAGTTCTGCTAATTGTTAGATTATCCAAAATAGACACAAGGCACAGAATTAGGTGTTTATGACTGTCAGAGGAACAATTTGGTAGTCAGGACTATAGTAAGTTTACTTTTTTGGCATTTAATATACCTAGACCAATAGTCATTGTCTCTGAAGAGAAACTATATACAGCCAATGACAGAAAGAGCAGGTTGCAGAAAGTCTCTGCTTGCATCAGACTGATGTATTTATATCAGCTCTTCATCATTCTCAGCTTTGTTATCCACATAGAAGTTGTGACTCTAAGTGAAAGTATTGGAGCTTTTTTTTTGCACGACAATTTTTACTATTTTTTTATGACATCAAAGTTGATCTCAGTTCTCAAGGACAGCAGAACGGGAACCATGAAGCTATCAAGCTATGGTTACCCAGTTACGTCAGAGAAATTTTCTTCTCATGAAGTTCACTGCACAGAGCTAATGTCTCATGTGCCAAAGAGAGATGATGCATTGCCACACCCTTGGGACAGGGTTTTCTTTCAGTAGCAGAAATGTTCTGTTAAAGGCTTTAGCATATATTACCTGTGCATATTTTCTACAGGTGACATACTTATTGGTTACCACTTCCTCATTAACAAGACAATGGTCGTCTAGGACTTCAACGCAAGACTAAGCAACATATAACACCTACGTCGAGGATGGCTTCCTGGTCCATGGACACTGTTTGCTCTCTGGGCATCCTCTGGCTCAACCAAAGTGAGAGTGATCAGTCAGATCTCCTCCCACTGAGCTGAGCTGGGCTAATGACTTGTGGGCTTTTCACCTCCAGAACCTTCAAGAACCAGATCCTAATGTCTTTGGCAGACAGCTGGACCCTACAGGACAGTGGCACAGGCCCCATTCCTTAGGCACGTTGACCACTGGGCGACTGGACTTAAGTCATCACCCTTGCAGAGCCGCGCTAGCAGCTGAAGCATACGAGGCTGAAAAACCTGGGCCAGACTGATGTCTTCCCCTCCCAGCCGTGAGGAGGACTAGCTGCCTGCCTGACCACGTGTGAGGGTGCCTGTGGGGGGGTGGGGGGGGGTCCATGGGGTTCAGCCTTGGAGGGGGTGGCCAAGGGTCGTGTGCCTCCGGAAGCCTCTGGCAGCTGTGAGCACAGGTGCTTCAGCTGCACAAGCAGCAACATGCGAGGGCACCGCCTTGGAGAGCTTCATTTTCAGCTGACTAACCTTTTTCCTTTGCAAGAAGCAGTATTTCCTTGTATTTTTTTAAAAAGAGAGAGAGAGAGAGAGAGAAAGTGCATGCAAAAGAGAGCTATTTTCCTCCTCAGCATCTATTCTGGAGCCTGGCAGAGTCTGTAAAACCTGTACGCATGTGTAATGGTCTGTTAGGATGAGAGTGTTTTCTCTTCTGGTGGAAATAAGGAGCTTCAGGCTTTTAATTAGGCGTTTCAGCAGCTGGGTTTCACCACATTTTTGCTACTTTTCTGGAGGAGATGCATTGCAAGACTGCCCACCCTACTCCTCCCTCCCTGCTCCTCCCAGCTCATCTTTAGTCTCTGGGAAACACTCAGATCAGCAGTCCCGGCAACCATCCCGCTGTCTTTGCCTATCTGTGATGATCAGTGACAGCTTTTGTTTAAAACTTCAGGACTCAAGATCCTTTTTTCAGCAAATGAGAGGCATTTTGTAATTTGTGTCCTCCCAAATCCTCAATCTTCCAAGTCATTTCACTTAGCGTGAGAAAGATTTTACTGATTTTCCGCTCTTTCTTAACCAAACTCACAGAACAAATTTAAGATGGCTGCTCAGAGAGTTAAATTGGATTTTTCCAGATGGACACTGTTACAAGCCTCCTTTATAGGTGAGATTAATTTTATTAAACTATAATCCTGCCATGCTTACATTATCCCCTTCAGACATTCTCTTTTAATCTTTTGCAAAGTAGCATTAAAACAGATTCTGGCATTCATTAAGAATTATATTAAAATGCAGACCCACCTTTTTAGGCTACAACCACTGAGAAAAAACAAACCTGGGGTTTCCTTTTCTTGAAGCCCCTCTCAGAGCCAATCGGACAGGAACATGTGAGATGTGGTTGCACCAGTCCCATCAACGTGACGACCACAGCGGCACAAAGTAATCCCATAACCACTCAACTGCTTTCCTTCTGGGGCAGAGGCGCAGTTTATTTTCTGCCTCCCAGTCTTGGAGACCAATACGTGCTGCTCTGTAGCCTTTCTTTGGAGAAAGGTCTATAGTGGCTTCTGTGAATTTCCACTTCACCCCCCTGCAGCACAAGGCCTATACACCACTTAAATCCCCATCAAAATAGGGCTTAGGTAATAGCCTTGGCAGAAGGGTGAGTTCCACCCACATTCCTCTGTGCTCATCTCGGCTGGAGAACCAGAACTGGAAAGCTGCGCACGCGTGAGGATTTTTATACTGCTTGGAACTACATACCTACCGTGCACCTATTTCAGCTTTATTACTGGCTGTGCTTTCTGTGAAGCCAAAACCTACCCGAGTAAAAGCAGTTTACATTAAAAATTTGGAGTTCCAAGATCAAGTTGAAGGAATAAAAATGAGAAATCTTTGCCATTCTTTACTCCTGTACTGGTAATAAGCAGAGGGAGACTTCTCAATTACACTATTCACCTCAAAAGAGATTCTCAAGTTTCCAAAACGCTGTCAGTCAGTTATGAAACATACGCATGCTGCAAAAAACTAAATGAATCTCTCTTGACTGGTCTCCTGATTTCTGAAAAAGCCCTACAGTACACGTACTTTACTATTAATGGTAGCATGCTAAAGTCCACATATAAGTGAGAAATAAAGGAGAATTAAATATATGTAGTACAATAAAAGGCAAAGGCCTGCTGAAAAGCCAGACAGAGAAGAACACAAGAGCAAAGAGAAAAGCACGGAATTATTTAATTTTTAACTAAAAGACAAAATCTTGGCAATAATTTTTTACATTTCACCATATAATAAGCCCTGAGGAAAATAAGTTCCTTGATCTGTTTTTGTAAAAATTCTGTTGCCTAATGCTGTAGTACCTCTGATACTGATACATCCCAAATGATTTGTGGGAAGCAGAAGCACATTTTTGGTACATATTGTTACATAGCCATAAAATGAACCTACCCATCCCTAGACAAAAAAGGTAGCCACAGGTAACTAGAAAATCTGAGGAAAAGCTAGAAAAACAGAGAAAATGTAAAAAAAGAGAGGTTGCAGCCACAGTGTCTGAACACAGAGATAGAGGGGTTCATGGCATGGGTGCTCTTTTATTCTCCTGTCACTGATAAAAGCAGGTTTTCAAGGCTCTTGTCATGTGGCATTATCAATGCAATTAAATTACAGTAAGTTTTCACTTGGTTTTAATAAAATTGCTTTGTACTTTGTAGTAGCTACTTAAGGAATCAGTTCTGAAACTGGAAAGCTCTTCAAGTAGATCACTTTCTAAAATCCGTCTTTTTGGAGGGCAGGAATTCATAACAGTCTCCTAAATTATCCTATCCACCAGTATTTGCTTACTTCAATTTTCAGCTGTCCTGTGTGAACTTGGACTCAGGCCTCGACACGCTATAAGCAACGCATTCGCAGTTTTGATCTTGGATGTGTCCATGCTAATGCTGGAAATGAATCTCTGCTCCATCTTCCTCCCATAGTAAATATCACATCTGTAAAACAAGAGTGGGAATGTCTCTGAGAATTTTAACCACTCTTCTTGACTGAAGTATAAACCTACTCCTTGTCTCTAGTATCAGCTGTGGATCTGAAGAAATCTGTCCAGCCACCTGCTCATCGTTCTTCACCAAGGAGATCATCCAGACCAAAACTACTACTGCTCTGGACCAGCCCATCCAGCTTTCATTTGCATCATATAACACAATTGCAGCCATGTAGCTATTCAGCCCCGTTTGGGTGAGGACCACAGTAATCTGGTAGGTGCACTACATGATATTGTCTTGGAACTGAAATTCCTTAGCATGCCCAGCTCCTGGCACCTCCAGCCACCAGTATCTTGGATTGCCACAGCTACACTCTTACCAGAATCTCAGCTAATTAATTTAAAATCAGCCCTAGAATTTCCCAGCTCTTTTGCTTTCTCACTTCACATTCTAGAAATAATAGCAAATCTGTAATACAGCAGAAAGGATGTTCTAGCTGCTTTTAGAAAGTCCTCTCTGCTGGTTGGGTTATATTTACATTGTTGCACAAAATTCCCCATGCACTGTTCTCATTAAGCCCCGTTGCCACCAACGGATGTCTTTATCTGCCACTATATTGTGCCCCGTAGACATAGTCACAGCTCCAAGCCACGGGTTTCGCAACTGAAGGGCGTGCATTTCCAGGTCAGATGGTATGACAAAGCTCTTGCGGTAGGCTCTGTCAAATCTTGCAGTAGAGTTTGAGAAGTTAGGGTTTTTTATTTGCCTACTCCCATCTCGTCTTTGGGTGTTCCTACACCAGTGCAAACAGAAGCAGAATGGGACAGGGCAAAGACACTGCATTTCAGAATTCTGGCACAAATTTAAGTTGGGGTTCCTTTGTGTACTCGTGTTTGGCCTTGTTTTCTTATGATGCATGGTAGTCCGTGTCATCTAAGGGTCCAAAGAGGCTGCCTTTTGTTCCAGCAGATGCTATTGCTAAAAATCTGTTTCATCTAGATGGCAAAATCTACTTTACCTCATTGTCTGTATTCCCAAGATTTACCACTTTGCTTTATGTCACCTGCTTGTATTAGGAAGTCACCATCATTGTATGGAAAATACATCTCCATTGTGATACATATGTATTAGAATGTACACATTTTTTTCCAATTGTGAGATATATGTGTATATATCTAAGTATATATATCTATCCATATCAGTATCTTTCCTACAAAATATGTATCTAAATAACCTGATAGCCTAAAAGAAAATTCCCCCTTATGTGCTTTACACTCCCACTGCAAAACTGCTACGTCCCAGAAACCCCCAGCAATGCTTTCCATTTGTCCCACACAGTCCCCTACACACAGCCCTTCGATGAGTGCCAACCCACCAGCTTGGCAAGGAGATGAGCACGCTGCGGTGAGCTCTAAGCTGCGCGCATGCAGACTGTCAAAAATGATTGACTTTGGACAACAAGTTCTAAAGTTACTGGAGAGAGGAGGGGAGGAAGAAAATCAGGATTGGTAGACATTGTAATTGCATATGGTTAGAAAACCTTAGAAAACAAGGCTAAAAACAAGGCTAGGAGAAAGAAAGATAAACTATTTGGTGAAAGCTGTAGGAGAGAACTAACAGAAGCTACTTCAAATAAGAACAGCCAATAGCCAGGAACATCAAGGCAAATGATAAGATGTCAAACACTATTGTAAATTGAGAACTTTTACTGCAGATTAACCTGACGGTTTTTAACTGTTAGCTATTAAGAGAATAAGGGATGAACAGGTAAGGTTTTAGAAACAAAATCTGTATTTTCACATCTCTGCTGTGAGGACATGAGTGATTGTTCTGGACTGCTGTTATGTTTTTAAAGGTAATCAAGTCATGGTATTAAAGGTAGTGATTTCTAGCAATCTTGTTGACTGGAATAACTAAAAGAAGATGGAAAAAAGCAAATCCCCACAAGCAATGCTATTCACACTGTGATTTGAAGGAAATTTGAGAAAAAAGCAAATGAAATAATTAGATCTAATTACTAAATCTTGGAAAAAAATGTTAAATGAAAAAGAACTTTAAAAATAAACTAGCATTTCAAAGTATCTATTTTTCCTATTTTTAATGATTTCCTCAACCAGCTTTAGATATTGTTATTACTGGTACTAAGAGATGCACTGCATCTGCAGGAACAGAATGGTCCCAGACTGTCTGTAGGTGTCTGTTTGCATCTAAGGCTGTGCTTTCCCATGAAGGATGATGATGCCAGGCCAACCCTATGGGCTTGAAAGGTGCTCTGGAGGCATACCCCAAGAAAAGGTCATTGACCTTTGTCCCCTCTCCTCCCCTCTCCTCCCCTCTCCTCCTCTCGCTTTCCCCAGATTGCCACGTGAAGTGTGTAACATTTACTCCAAGTCAATGGGAGGGAGCCAAAGGCTGTGGATTTATCTCCACTGTGGTGCTGGTGGATGGCTGGCTCTTTCTGTCCATCCCTCTCTGTCCCTTGATGTGACGGCAAATTGTACTGAATTTCTGGGATGCACCACAGCGACAGAACCAGCACCCATGAAGACAGATATGCTTCCCGTGGGAGCAAAGACTGACTGGCTAGAGGCAGCTAAAGAGCTTGGCTGTTAATAGTTGTGAAGCAGAAATACGACTTCCTCAGAGCTTCTCTATTGAGGTGGAGTACCAGGCAGGAAATACTGATGGGACACATCAGGAAATATTCAGCAGGCTCAACTAAGAGTAGATAAAACTGGCAAAGAGTAGGAGACTGAAAGGGTATTCTGCTGGAAGCTGAGGTGCAGGTTTTGAAGAAAAATTTTGCACTGGGGAGTCTGTTTTACTGGAGGCTGAGGTGCAAGCACTTTTTAAGAATGGGGAATGAGTTGCATGTTTTATTAGGCTGCCACAGGCCTTCAGGACTGGACTGCAAGGAAGGACAGTCCTGATATAAAAAGATCGAGAGCTATTGTTTTGAACAGCCATTTCCTCAGTGATAATAACTATTTTGGTTTTACATACTTCGGGGAAGTGACAACTGAACTGCTATGAGCAGTATCATCTCATTTTGCAAATAAACAAACAGGTTTGGGGAAAGACACAAGGTGGTTTGGCTGATGCACTCTTGACATCAGAGACAAGAAAAGAGTAAGAGCTTCTCAATTAAGGGACTAGCCTACAATGAAAATGATTTGGATTCTGTTCTTCGACTTTCATTCATCAGTTCACCCTGTTCTGCCACAGCCTGTGGGTGACCTAAACTGTTTAATTTCTCTAGGTCTTCATTCCTCATGAAACATAACAGGACTATTGTGAAAATAACTGCTTCATTCATGTTGTGAAGTGATGAGAAAACCAATAAAACATAAATTCCAAAGGAAAAGTTGACTGATTGATGTGAAACTACATAAACCTCTAAACAGCTTCATCTATGACTAGCCTGGTACCGAATATTCACTAGCTCACAAAAATAAATTTATAAAAATGTAATGCAGCAGTATTACCAGAATTGCTAAATTCAATTGATGTTGTATTGTGGCACGACTTGGAAGATCTCTTTGTCAGATAATGTAGTTCAGAGATTATTTCACTGTCATCAGATAAAGATGTAGCTGAAGTGCTTCTCATGGTAAAATTTTTTGCTTGGATTCCTGTTGAAGTATAAAGAAATAGACTCCTGTCTTGAAGCTGTTAGATTCTTTGCTATCCTTCAGTGTATTTTCAAAGCATTTTAAAGTAATCTCCAACAGCCAAACATTACCTGTACAATCTTTAAACTCTTATTGTGAAATATAAAAGGCTGTAAAAACAGGAATAGTTAGGGAATTTAAAAAATAAAACTGGGCTTGAAAAAGGACAATAAAGAAAATCTGAGGTATTGCTACTAAAATAATGCCTCTCTCCTGGAATTAACAAACAAATTGAGCTATAACAATTTGTTTCTTTAGCATTGTATCTCTTTTATACTCCATTTCTTGTTTAAAGATTAGAAAAGACCTCTTTCATTAACTTTCCGTTTTCAAGGGGGACAAATTTAGGCAAGGTACTTTGTTGTTCTAGTGTACGTGCTAGAAAATCCTCAGTATCTGTGTACATTAGGAAGCTTCACTGCTTAGATCAAGTCAGTTTAAAATCAATTTAATTGAGTGCAGACTACTACAGGGACACTTTATTTCAGTCAGGTATATGTCAGTTCCAAGTGGTTTAAAATAAACTGAAACAATAGGAGATTAAACCAGTATTTACACAAACATTGCATTACCTTAACTTGAATTGGAGTCTCTTTCTTGGTAGGTTCTCCCTAAAACATTGCTTTTTTTCTCAGGGTAAGCCTGACTATATTAAGGAATAGAACTGTGTAATTTAATGAATTGCCACCCTGCAACTGGAGGTCACTGCCTGTTCAGTTGAAATGCGATAACTGGAGTCAATGCCCTACCACAAACCTGAAATAGAAAAGGTTAAATGAAAACACATCTTTGATGGGGACATGACTTCTACCTGAAGGTTTTCATCTAGTCCTACGATACAAGAACAAGGGAACATAAAGAAACTGATTTTCAATTTCAAGCTATTGACAGATCATGACCACTTACTAGCTATAAGCTATTCCATAAGCAGAGGAACCAGTGAAGCCTGCTTTCTTATGTGGTTGCATCCTATGTTCCCTTTAAGAAATGAGGACAGCAATCCCAGCTCCCTCATGTGACTCTCCTGAGTTGTCGCCCTGCATCCCACAGTATCCGTAGCTTTCTCTGATGTCCCTTTTCGGGATGAGAAGAAACAGCATGAGCGGTGGCTCAGTTGTAGCTCCATAGGTGTAGATAGATCTGATGTACACAACAGTTGCAGAGTCAGAAGGACAAGCAGAACAAGCAACTGTTGGGATCACACTGTAGCATTTCCCTGAAGGGGCAGTGAGGAAAGAATGGGAGTGCCGATTTGGTGCTCTCTCTGCTAATGTGACAATTTCCAGGAAATTTCAGTAACTTAATAACTACAAATGCTCTTAGTCTCCCTCTAATTTAGTTTAAAGTTGCTGATTGAGTAGAAGAATAAGTGTGCAATGAAAGACATCTCAGCCATATAACCTTTACTTACTTAGGCAAAGGAATACTTTGCACCAGTTTCACACATATGTTTAGGTGTTTCAAACACTTTAACCTAGATGGGTATCCTGAAGTTTTTGCAGGCAGGCACATGCAGGAATGGACACATTCTTGCCAAATACAGCTCACTTAGCTAATGACAGTCCTGCGAGGAGAAAACATGTCATTTCACTCTCAGTCTCATACCCTAACCACTGGATAATGCTGTTCTTTGGCATTCACTTCCATGGAGAAATCAATGAGCTCACTTTCTTTGGGGAGATGGAAAGACTGGCCATAGTAGCTTCCTTGTATTTTTATTCTAGCAAGGAACTTAACGTGACAAATGGGTTTCCAATTTCCAGTTGTCTTAGCTGCAGCAACAATGGAACCACTGACCCGAGGGTAAAATGTCAACAAAACACCCAGTCACAGAACAAGGCCCTTCTGGGACACCAAACTTTACATCAATATTTGAATTTATCAGAAGCTGAAAACCTGCTTTTATCAGAAATTTCAAAACATTTCTGTTCTCACTTTGGAAATACTTGAAATGGACTTATTTCACATTTTGCAGTTTTCTAAGCATTTTTAATTAAAAATCATGGAAAGACTTATCAAAAGCTTTCAGGTCTTCTAAACTCTAATGAACTATTATGTTTCCAGAATGGTTTGGGAATTGAATTAAAAATGCCCTTGTAAGAAACTGATTTGTTTTGCCAGTATTGATAAGAGGAGCTTGAAAAGGCAATTTTTGACAAATCTTTTCATTATTCCATTAGAAGCCTTAATGAGCATCTTGATGTAATGACTTTCCTACAGTTGTCATTAATTCAGTCAGAATCACCACGCTAATAATACTCGACATCTTTGCTGCTTTCGATGCCATTGATTAGGGAGGAGGTTTTGCAGACCTGGCTGTGAGACCCCACCGGGATGAACAGTTATACCTTCAGACGGCTTTGATCATTCCCAGCAGACCTGCAGCTACTCCTTTTACTCGTGACCTTTCACCATTCCTTTTCAAGAGCACTTCAGCAAGACTTCTGGGAAAGAATGTGCAATGCCCTGAGCTACAAAGCCAGCAATATGCTGACAGCACCCAGCTCTGTGCCTCAAGGCTGGCTTGTTCCCAGCCGTCCTACTGACTGTAGGAAATTGGAAGCCTGCTGAGTGAAAGGCAGATGGTGTGATGGACAACCTCTGATCCCTATCGGCAGGTTACACAATGTAGACTGGTAGATCTTTTCAGTACATGATAAAATGAATTGTGCTTTCACTGTCATCAAATTAATTCTTGGTTTTAGAGCTTGCAGGCTAGCGGAAGTGAAGATGGTTTGCTAGTCCTATCTAAAATACTGGAAAATTGTCATGCTGTCAGTCTGATTTTACACCCTCTTCCTTCATTTTTGCATGAGAACATTATCAGCTGAAGGGAAAAAGGCTCTAATAAGTACGGTGAAGAATATACAGGGATTTATTTTCATAGTCTAAAATTAGGTTAGAGATACATACAGAAATAGCAAATGAAAATTGAAATTAACTTTAAAAATAAAGCAAAAATAAATTTTATGAAAGTAACAACACAGAAGTTTATTAATCAGTAAACTAAATAAAAACAAGTAGTTTCTGACATAAAACAAACCCAGAACCACTGTCCGTGAAATTAGTGGAATTGCAGGCTAAGACATTAGTTATTCGGAATAATGTGATCAAAATGTATTCCTATGTACACTAAGCAGTTTATCTTCTGCTCCAACTATTAGTCTTTGTGAAGTGAGGAACCCTTAGCATCAAATCTGCTGACTTATATTCATTGCCTGGAAAATTACAGTTACATATTTAATCTGTACTTTAGTATACTCTCTAGATGAGCCCACGACTTTGCTTTTATTACCTGAAAAAAAGCTCTTTACCTTATATTTCCTCTCTGGGAATTTCTGGAAGCTCCATCCTCCCAGTCTGCACATTCTGAGAATAGATAAAGTGCTGGGTGATTAGACCTCACACTTGACGATACACTAGAGTAGACTGAGGTGATTTTAACAGGGAGTTTGGAGGGAATACATTTATCCTCTCCCACCAAAACTGCCTAACGAAATGCCTGCTGCCTCATCTTCAGTTACCAGTGCTGAAGTTGCACTCAGCCTAGATTTGCGACACATCGCAAGTGGAGTGCATTTGCACAGAAACGTGCTCGCAGAGGGACAAGGTTGTAGCTGACAGGCTTGGCTTGTGCCATAACGGGAAGTACAAGCTGCTCTTGGGGACACGGAGGCAGACCGTCTTCCTCACCAGCATGGACAGCTGACGTCATTTTTCAGAGCTGCAGGGGCTGCGATGGCATTTGTTTACCCGACTGATTCCTGTGCCAGGCCGAGTGCGGCAGGCGGGGACCAGGAGGTGGATGGGATGGCTCCCTTTCAGACCTTCACTCAGGCTGCAGTGCTGAGTGTCTCTGGTTTCCAGATGGGTGTGCCTTCGACTGCTGTTGCTCTGGTTGCCAGGAGGGACGGAGAAGATAAATGAAATGGCAGAGCGTTCCAAGCCCTCATTTAGGCTACGGTTGCTAGGTGGTTTTGGTTCCCAGATTGGGTGTCTCCCCCGTTTCCATGGCTCTCAGAAAGGACAATGAAGATGCATGACATGGCAAAGTGCTTTATAGCTTTCATTCAGGCTCCAGTGTCCTCCCCCTTTTGGTACAAGATTCCCCAGTATCTGAGGAAAAGGAGGAAAGTGCCTAGCGTGTCAAACTTCTGTGTGTTAAAGAAGATATGAAGGTAAGATTTCTTGCAAAAGTTGTTTTTTTCCATATGCAGAGACATGCTTGCATGTCATCAACCTTGAAGAGTGGGTTCCAAAACACTAACTATTATTTAGATAAGGAGTTTAATTATCTGTCATCACCGCCTTTCCTGGGCTAAAGAAGAGGGGAATTAGCTTAGAAAGGAGTGGTTTAGAGGTGAAGAACATTCAGCTCTGCTACAGCCAGCTGAGGAGGAGAGGGAGGGAGGCAGGCTGGGGCATGAGGAGGAAATCCTACAGAGAGGTGGCAGAGGGAGCAGCAAGCCTAAGAAGATGGAGAGGGAGACAGAGAGATCTGTTGCTGTGGGAACTGTTGTTGAGGGGACTGGAGAGGCTGAGGGAGCTGTTCAGCCTGAAGAAGAGAAGGCTGAGAGGGGACCTAATATATGCTTACAAATATCTCAAGGGTGGGTGTCAGGAGCATGGGGCCAAGCTCTTTTCAGTGGTGCCCAGCAACAGGACAAGGGGCAACGGGCACAAACTGAGGCACAGGAAGTTCCGTCTGAACATGAGGAAGAACTTCTTCCCTCTGAGGGTGACGGAGCACTGGAACAGGCTGCCCAGAGGCTCCTTCTCTGGAGATATTCAAGACCCGCCTGGACAAGGTCCTGTGCAGCCTGCTGTAGGAGACCCTGCTTTGGCAGAGGGGTTGGACTAGATGGCCCACAGAGGTCCCTTCCAACCCCTACCATTCTGTGATTCTGTGACATCTCAAGGATTCTTTACTTCTTAAAGGCAGACCCACATTTAAATGTCTACATACATTGGTTAAAACCTTGCTGCTAGGTACACCTGTTTCAGGCTTTGATGGAGTCCCACCACACAATCATTTCACTAATCCACTTTTTTTCCTGCTACCCAATACCTGCTTCTGCTAAATGCTTCAGAACAACAGCAAGAAATACTGAGTCTGACCAGTGTATCCAACCTCAAATGATTTATGCAGTCCTTTGGAGGTTTCTGTTCTGTAAACTAGACTCCAAGGATTAAGAATTAATTTCCTTTTTTAATGAAATTAAGACAGATGACAGAGGTATGTTATTGGGTATTTTAGAGATTCCAAGCCTCTTCTGCATATTGATTTTACGTATACCAGAGCTCCATAAAGTATACAGAGAAAGATTCAAGATAAAAGTATTGCTCTCTTTACACTGATGCTTATTTTGATGGAATTTTAAAGTTGGCCTTCTAAGAAAGTTAATTTTCCACATGGATTATGTGATTCCTTGTTTATACTCAAATATTCATTCCAACTAATGAAATCTTTCTTCTTGAAAAGATGAGAGGTTTTGCTATTATTTCCACAAATTGGTTCATGCCCCGCCACAATGAAACAAATATTAATTCATTTCACATTTCTGACCGACAACAGCTGTGTTATTACTCAATGTGTGAATCCAGTACTGTGACCAAGCAAGCCTGGTGCTGCACTCCCAGTCCCTTTCTTTCCTTCTCCTCCTCTCCCTTCACTGTTTCTGGTGTTCCCCCCTGCCTTTTTTCAGCACCGCACCACAGACAGAGCTACAACTTCATGTTTGAATGGAGAAGAAACATATTCTTGCCTCGTGTATCTGACATTGCAGATTGTTTTGCCTGGTGTGCTCTCAAAAAGTTGAATAAATATGACTACAACTGCAACAACAACAAAAAAATCACAGTATTTTCTTTTAACAGGAATCTTTATTTTGTGAGGGTTTTTTTATCCTTGCATGCCTATGAAACAGAGACTTTCTAAAAGAACTTCCAGTAGGTAACATCTATAGCAGAATCCTTGCTGATGCCCTAACACTATAAATTTGATGAATGTCACCATTTGCTTTCTGTGTACTCAAAGTAGCTCTAATAAACTAACCTTCGGGGAAAAAAATCGGGGAAAAGTGCAGAGAAGTAGTATTTCAACATGGAAAAAGTACTAAAAAGCCATAGCGTAGTACCACAATCCTCTCTTTCAAGCGAACCTAGCCTAGTTTAATGGAGAAACACTTCCAGTAGACTTGAGCAAAAATTCTATTTATTCTACCTCAGAGATTTGTAAAAGTTTGCTCATGATCATTAAACAGAAGCATTTAAGGAGATAACAGGCCACTATATGCCAGAGAAATAAATCTTGATGGTTTTAATGGAGTGAGTCTTCCCTGTTCTCTGGTGAAAAGAACTATCAAGTTGCCTCTAATAGAAATTAATCAAACTCTAACACTTTTGGGATTTCCTAGTAAAAAAAAAAGCCTGGGAGTCTCCTAAAAATGTGGCCTGGGAACAACAACAAAAAATATATTTAAATATTTAAAATTTATATTTAAATAGAAAACAGAGCGCCAGATTTAAAACGTAAGCACAAGGAACAAATTCATCAGTTTACTACTTGTTTATCATTAGAGTTTATGTTGCTTATATGCATTTAATGTTGACATTAGGTAGATATCCAGAGCAGTAACCAGACTATACTAGGTGATGAACTGGAGAAACCAAGAGTCATGGCATATTCACAGCTGTTCACTTCAGCTGAGAATAAACAAGCTCTCTTTAGAAAATATGGCAGTCACATTGGGCTTACCAAGAACTTTTGTACCAGCAATATTTTGGTCTTACCTCATCCTTTCCATACATGCAGAAGCAGTGCAACCCACAAACGTGCAGTGATAAATCAGTATAAGAATTTTGTGTATTTCACTCACTTCTAGGCTGGCTTTTATTGTTACTGTTGTTTTTATTCACATAATTAATTAATTACCAAACCAGTTCTAACACAATAATAAACACTTGTTTATTTCAAATATTTGCCAAAAATCAAGAATTGGAATCATGCAAGCTATGGCTTATTATACAGTCTCTGTTCCTAGAAAAAGTGAAATGTCTACCGAGTCACTCTCACTTTGATTATAATTAGGAAATAAAAGTATTGCGTCTCTTTTGTCTAATTATTTGAGTAATTGCCTTTAAGATAGCATAATGATTCAGTGTCTGCTTATATGAAAACCTTTCCATAACAAAATCATTTGTGCTGAGAGCAAACTTTGTGAATTACGAACATCTGTCCACATGTACACACAAAGAAAGTGATGCAAAAATACCATTGCATGCTCTGCCAGTGGAAAAAAATGAAATCTTAACAGGTTAAGAAACAAGCGCAACATGCTGTTGCGTTTCATTAGTAATCCTTTTGTCTAGGATTACCTTCGTATACTTTAAAACATTAGACTGGCTGTGGCAGTTCTGTCTACCTTCTAATTGTTACCTAAAAATATGCATATTTATGGCCAGGATTTAAAAAATTTGTTAAGAAATGACACTAAATGTGAGAATTTCAAAGGAATGTTATTTTTGGACAGGGGATGCTAATAGATTTTTAACATCCAATATATATATATATGACAAAAGCCAATAGTAAAGCATAAAATATTTTGCACAGTCCACTGAAGTTCTCATAAAATTTCATTCTGCATCATAGGATCAAAACACAAGAGAACCTCCTCAGTCAAAGTGGTTCACTTAAAAATCCCTCGTTTCTAGGCAAGATTTACAGAGCTATGTTTATAAGAACACTTAATTCTTTATTGGGTTAACCATTACGTTAGGATCACAGAATTGCCTCAAACGAACTGGCCCCTGACTGACCATGCTGCTCATCGGTTAGCACACTCCTTCAGGCCCTTCACACCGACCTCCCGTGCCTTCACAGTTTAGTCTTCCACGTCCCAGACGAAACCTCAGGCAACAACACAAGCAGTCATAGTATGCCTGGACATCAACACATCGTC
>Ga0181612_110116_pt1 | contig 18410 bp, 19 predicted proteins | sample HoacroProtozoa21_FD_119630 | JGI IMG/M metagenome (GOLD analysis project Ga0181612, IMG submission 119630) | Hoatzin crop microbial communities from Cojedes, Venezuel. Combined Assembly of Gp0051906, Gp0051904, Gp0051908
AGCGCTGCAGGCAGCTCTAGCTTTGCACTGTGGGTGCCACAGTCCCACCTCTCACTGATGGACGCTAGGAAGCATTGCTACGTCCCTGCGAAAGCCATCGAGTGTCCTGGCATGGGTGTCCCGTGGGGAGGAGGAGCAAAGGCGATGCAGGTCTCTCCTCCCTCCCGTACGCCTTCCTAAACCTGGGCTGTACCACCGCTGGCCTGTGGAGCCTGGGCCCCCACGGTCGTGTCCTGCATAAGGGAGCTCCATGCTGACGGCGTCAGGAGAGCCCAGCCTGGGGAGCCATGGGATTCACCACTGTGTTTTCGGTGGAGTGAGCAAAGGAGGCGTGGGGTCGTAACCCTTTGACTGCAGAGCCGGGTGCTGCTCCTCCAAATGTGCGGTCCCTGCCCTGACACCCAAGCCCCAGCGTGGCCCTGAGCAAGCTGTTTGGTCTCTGAGGCTGGAAGCATGCCGTATGGTACCCCTGGTCTTTGGGGAGAAGTGTCTCCGGTTCAGTCCGAGGCTTCCTAGCGAGCAGTTTGACGTCTAAATATGCAGAAGTGGATGGAGGGTGGATACTTGAAATGCAGAAGTGGATAGAGGAAAAACATGAATCCCTCCTCAAAATAGCAACGTGCTAGTATGCGCAGCAACCATCTGTCCACCACGCTGGCTGGCCTGCGCCCGGCAGCACGCAGCTGGCATTGCCAGGGGGGCAATGTTGCACCGTGCGGGACTGGGAGGGGGTTTAACTTCCCTTTTACTGAAGAAACAGCAGACATTCCCAGCCAGATTTGCTGCTGGCATCACCCCAGCCACGTGGCTACAGCAATGCCAGGAGCAGATTCCGCTCCAGGACTTGATTGTCATCCGAATTCTGAACGGGCGCGGGGAAAAGCCGCTAACGTCAGGATCCTCCCAGTGCAGAGCAGTGCAGGCTGCTGCGCCAGGGCTGCCTGCAGCTGGGGGAAGCGGAAGCTCTGCGGGGAGGAGAGGGGAACACGGGCGGGATGCGCTGTGCAGCCTACCGAGCTGTTTGTAATAACTGCTCTTAAAAACACTGTGCTGCACGGGTTAGGATTGCAGGCATTCCCCATACCTGTCACGTAAAGCTCTGCTAATTCAGCAGCATTACGGTCAGCTTTTTTCTTCCCTTCTCTTTTCCCAGCAAGAGAAGCCTGGATCAGCAGCCCCAGTTTATACAACATTCCACACCCCTCCCTGCGTGCATTTGGGGAGAGCAGGCAAGCTTTGGTCGGGGAGCCAGAGCACGCTTGGGAGCCAGCTCTCTAACTCCCAGAGCCCCAGAGCTAAGCACCCACCCAGCCTCAGGGGAAGCCTGCACCCGGATGGGATGTGCTGCATTTTGCTGTCCTCCTTCCCCCTGCCCCGGTCCTCTCACTGTTTAGGTTTTTTTTTTTTAGGAAATTGAGAAATAAGAGCTTTGCCACCCAGCAGGTCAGAGGAGCCCAGTCCTCCACAGCTGGGAAATCTCAGAGCCATCAGTACTCTGGGCCACGCTTCCCCCTTGGCTCCAGCACGGCTTTTGTCCCTCACTGCTCAGGGGACAGTGAGTCACACAGATTTGGCCAGCTCTGGGGCGGAGGCAGCCCCTACCTCCCCCTGTCCTCTTTGTCCACCACTGATTTTTATTTCCAAGCTGGCTCTTGATCGCCAGTTTAAAAAATTCCCCTTGACCATTTCTAATGCGGCTGTGGTGTAATCTTCCCGGGGAGGCAGCGAACCCCTCGCCACAAGCTCCCAGCGCTCCGGGAAAGGCCGGGCTGATTGCGTTCATCCATCACTGTGCAAACACACGGCCGCTTCCCTCCCCAGGGGATTTCTCTGTCTTCGGGAGGATCCCTGAAGAGAGGAGGGCGGGAGGGGGGGATGCGCAGGGGAATGGCAGTGGCACCCCTGGCTGCTGGGGACATGTGCAGGGCTGGTGTGGCAGGGGCGGAGGGGAACAAACAGGTGAAGATGAAACAGCTCAGGCCCTTTCTCCATGTCCCAGGCAGGATGCACGACCTCTCCGCACCCCGGGCGAGTGCACGCCCAGCCCCGCCAGCCATCCCACTTTGCTGTCGAGGCAAATTAAGGCAAATCTCTTGCACACCCCTACCCTGCCTGCGGGCGAGAGCACATGTGCCAGCACATGGGGTTTCAGGGAGGCTGGGGCAGAAGGGGAGCCTGTGGTGGTCCTCGGTTGTGGGCATGGTGGGGCAGCGAGGCTCTGCATAACCTCTGCAATCTGGGGACTCGAAGCAAGCCCCCCTCTTGCCCCACCACCGAGGTGCCAGCTCCAAGGACAGCATGGGCACGGCTTGGAGGTTGTCTCCCTCTCTGGAGATATTCAAGACCTGCCTGGACAAGGTCCTGTGCAGCCTGCTGTAGGTGACCCTGCTTCGGCAGGGGAGTTGGACTAGACGACCCACAGAGGTCCCTTCCAACCCCTACCATTCTGGGATTCTGGGATTCTGTGATTCTGCTGTGCCTTACACAGTCCCTAGGAGAATATAACTGCAGCAAGATCCAGTTATACCAGCACTGTATGTATGCACAGAAAGAGGCAACACCAGGTCTTCAATGCTTTAGTGAAAATACCTGAACACAGAGAGCAAAGTGACTTGCTCATGGTCTCGCAGATAACATAAGTGCCCTGGCAAAAGCATTCCTGCAAGGGACCTGCTGCCTGTACTTACATCACTCAGTCCCCATGACAATCCCTTTGTGGTGACAACACCATGTGGGAGGGTTAAAGACAGCAAGAAGTCTCTCCTGCTCTGAAAGAAATGCACAGGTGAGCCAAGACATGTGGCATCATGCTAGAGTTGCTCCCGCTACTCCGATCTAGACTCATGTCTTGTTATACCACCTGTTGCTAAGGGAATAGCTTTTGTGTTTCACATGGGTTTCCACATCAAGACCTACTATTTATGAACCAGGTGGAAAAATAGCTGTGGGAACAGAGGTCTTGACCTGCCTTTTGTCTGTGCAAAGGAATAGATATTTCCTGCCATACTGGACTGTCAGATCGGAGTTGTACTTGATGATCGAGCTGGGTAAGCAGAAAGCCAGTGCCCTCTCCACATGCATCCAAGGGTTCAAGAGGGCTCCTAGTACTAGAAAAATAAGCTGTTGCCACGTGAAGCAATGCTCTGGTACAGCAGAAGTTGACATTGCTGGCAGGAATCTATTCCAAGGATTGCCTCTGACCTGGAAGGTTTTGTTCTGGATCAGACTCAGCATGGTCTGTACTGTGCTGTCTCTAGCTCAAATCAGATGTCATCTGACTGCACTAAGCCCATATAGTATCAAATCGTGGTGGTTAAGCCACAGTCACCACTTCCTTCTCCCATTTTTTCTGACCTGTGTGTCGTCTTCCTTCTCCTTCTGCTTCCTCCTCCAGCTTCTCCTTTGTGCCACTGCCAGTGTTCTTGTGCTCCACTGCCAAGTCAGTTCAGGGAGCGCATCCATCTAACACTCACCCAGCAATGAAGAGGACGATATGCTCAGGCCATGTGGCCACGCTTGCAGGGACAGAGAGGACAAGGTGGCAGCAGGCCATGCTTGGCCTGGCTGATGTTGGCAGGCAATCATGCACTAACTCTGTCTTCAGTGTGCTGGGTCAGGCATGTACAAAAACGTACCTGTTGCCTAAAGTCTGTATTATGTATCCTGGCTATGTGATTTTAAATTTATTCAGGACTCGAACCTGCTTTTGTTCAAATCTGTGTTGTGACATGACCCAGCAGCGTACAGACTGCGTATTGAGGGTTACAGAAGCACAACCCCCCATCTCCATCATTCCTGCAGTCCCTAGATTTTTTTACTGGGACACAGGTTCATCCTGTGGGATGCGGGCACACCTCCATCATGGACAGAACTCAGTGACCCTCCTGCAAGGAAAGCTAAGAAATTAGTTCCTCATCACATGGGGCTGAACTGAGTTCACTCAATACTTAGAAACTCAAATACGTCATGAAACTCTTACAACATCCCCATTCTAGGAATGAACTAGTGATTCTAATTTCCTAGACCTTCCTATGCCCCAGTCTGTCCAGGTCTTGGTTTCCTATACATTCAAAGCTAAGAATGCGATACTTGCACTTGTCACCAATAACACAATGTGCATGTAACACAGAATTCCCTCCTCTACTGGTCTGGCTCGGCTAACATTCACACCAAGAGGAATAAGGCTTTTCCTTCGCCTTTTGTGCCCCACTATGGACCCATAATGCCGCAGCCAGAGAAAACTTCTTCTTCCTCTTACAGGCTGCAGAAAAAGGAACTGGTTTGCTTGAGGCAAGATGAAGAAAATCTGCATAAAACCAAAGCCAGGATTAAAAGACAGTAATCTTGGACAATAGGCCAGCTCCTACTGATCCAAAACGCCTTTGGCCCCAAAGGAAATCACTGTCTGATTAATGTCACCAGAAGCAAGGCATGTGCATGGCTCGTATGTGCTCTCTGCCAATGTTGCAGTTGGAAAGAGCACACTTTGACAAAAGTGGCTGCTGGCAAAGCCCCATGTTTTCCACAGACTAGAAGCACATGTCGCTCCTCATTTTGTAGATACCTTCCACCACCAGCCAGCTGCTCCTGCCATGTCGAAAGCCCTGAGCCACGCACACCAACCCCTCCAGAGTTAGCCTCTGCTTCCACTAGAAAAGGGAGCTGAGTCCCTTACTCAATATTTAACAAGCCGGTTTTGTCCCCATTTCAGCCTAGAACATGGGTGCAAGACTCATCTAGCCCAAAACTTTAATAAGGCATCACCAAGATGAATCATTACTACCAAGTTGTGTGATTACTCAACAGTCTGTATGCATAACTGGATGAAACAAGCTCTCTTCCCTCTCTTCTTTCTCCTTTGTCCAGTCTCCCCCAATTATCTTCATCTATCGAAGCCAAGATCCTTTCAGTACCTCGAGCTTGCCAGGGAGAGCTGCCCCAGCTTGCTAGCTGAATGATAACACACCCTCCAAATAAGACTCTGGCTCAGAAATTGCTTAAGTGAGAATATCCCTTAAGTGCATAACAAGGAAAGCACGGTTGGATGAGTAATTGATTCAATTTGGACTGAAAAGGAAAAATCTAGTCGGGCTCTACTCTCAGTTTTCTCCTCTTGTACAGACTGCAGCAGGCATGTTCTTAGGGCTCAGAGATGTGTTGAAAGCTCTGGGCTAACTTTTCTGAAGAAGCTGCCTGGCTCAGGGTAACACCTGGGATTCACAAGCCGCTGACAGAGAGCTGGGAGAGGGAATCCATGAGCTGCACAGGTGGAAAGGAGGTAGTTCTTCTGCTTAGGGGCGTATTTGAAGGGATGTTTTGCAGTGGGGTGATGTTCAGATTTTCAGGACTTGACTATAAGCTGTAAGGTTGAGAATAGCCCCAAGGCACAGCTTAGACATGATTTTTGGAAAGGAGAGAGGGTTCATGTCAACTGGGGAAGGGAATGGCCCACAGGGACCCAGATGCCTACCCAGGGAAAAAACAGGAGAATGCCAGCACTGCAAGAAAGTTGAGGACTTCTCTTATTCAGGAGAGCAGTTCTAGAGGTCCAATTCTTCATGCCAAAGATAACAGAAGGTAAGTTGCATCGCTCTGTGCCTCCATGCAGCACCCAGAGTAGCTAAAAAAAAAGATGGGAACCCTTTATGGAGTGGCTGTCACTGTCCTCTTGTCCTGCCTTGACCTATCCGAGGCTGTAGGATCTCTGACAACTTTTTCAATAAATAAATGAGCAGCACCTGTCACAGAGGAGCTCACAGCCCAGTAAGGCTGCCAATCTATTATGACAAATAATAAACATAGCAGATATAATCTCAAAGAATGCAGAGCAGATGGAGCAAGCCTCTCCCAGGGCAAGGAGCTTTCCTTCTGCACTACAAGGGAGATCCTCAGCAAAACCAACCCATCTCCATTTGCTTTATGTATGTGGAGGAAGGACTGTACAGGAATATGCAATACAGAAGCAAGTGTCAGCTTAGTCATGTCTAAGAGACGACAGATCTTCTTGTCCCTCTGACATGCCTGTCTCCAGCTATCCCCGCAGTATTTCTGCTTTTACTCTGCAGATAACATGTTTGAAGACTTTAAGATGGACACAGGAGGTAAACAGTGTCAGCTTTGTGATGCAGAGAGTCTGCACCAATAGCCACATTCCTAAAGTGTTTTATGCTCATATTATTGCTGCCCTCCCACCAATGACGGCAAGTAGAACACCTTCCTTTTACCCTGGGAAGGACAGGAAACACATGGAAACAAAAGTCCATGATCCATATAACACCTACCAACAAGTTTTGAGAGCACGGGGATCTCCTTAGTAAGGTTTGTGAAGAGTTTTGCAGAAAGAATTGCAGTATCCCTCATGGCACCAGCCACAGTGTTAATCCTTCATGATATCACCCTTCTAGAGGAAGCACAACCCAAGGTTTCTTTCTGTCCAGACTGGCACAGCTTGAAGCATGAAATTGGCTCAGGACTTCCTGAGGCAGGGGAGGAGGGCTTTTCCACAGACATTGATTCTCAATGGATTTCCATCTCTGCTTCTTAATCTTACTTCTGTGCACTCTTGATTCCCACCACTCATCTACCCTGGGGGCATTCAGTAGAGTGTTGCCACTCTATTAAGTATGAGTTGAATTAGGCAGGAGGCAATTATCTGTGCTGGAACTTTCCCAGGGTATCAGAGCTAACATACTCAGCAATATCTGATGAGATCTTTACAGACCACAAGTAACACAGGCATTATTTTAAATGATGGTGCTTCCCACACTGCTCCTTAATATGCTGCAAATTAAGTCAGAGGGAGAAGTTAAATCACACCCCTCTTCACCAAGCAATTGGGATTTTCTTTGAGATCTTCTTCTTCATAGCAAAAAGCTGCTATGGCTTTTTATTCACAGGTGACCGAAAAACAGTCCTTTGGCATGAGCCATGTTTGGTGTGCAAACTGAGCACCCGTGTTAGCACACTGCTGAGTCTGTGAGGAAGGATCCACCATCAGTGCAGGTACTTGTGAAGGATATTCCTCCCCGACCCTGACATGACCATGACATCTTACTATATTGTCAATGCCAGGTTGAATATGAGCCAACAATGTGCCCTCATCACAAATTAGGTAAGGCACATACTGGGCTACCTCAGGACAGTTTTGACAAGCAGACTGAGGGAGCTACTCTCTCCAATATTGGGCCCCCAGTTCTAAGGGGGCATCAAGAAACTAGAGAAGAAGTAGAGGAGGCCTGCCAAGATCAGGAGACAGGCAGATGCCCAAGAAACAGAGACTGAGTGAGCTTGGATCCTTTAGTCTGGTGAAGAGGAAGCTGAAGGGGAGATCTAATAGCAGACAACATCTAGTTGAAGGGCAACTACAAAGACGGTGCAGCTCAGCTCTGCTCAGCAGGGGCAGGTGATGGTGATACAACAAGGACCAACAAACTGGAGTTTGGGAGGTTCAGGGTGGACATGAAGAAAAGCTTTTGATGTGGAAGGAAGGACCAGTCCTGGGTCAGGTCACCAGAGGTATCTCCACTCTTGGAGCTTTTCATGACACAGGTAACCAAAGCCACGGCCAGCCTGACTGAGTATTGGGAATAGCCCAGCTAGTCAGAGCAGGAAATTGGAGGGCAGATCTCCAGAGACCTCTTCGGACCAAAGCTCCTGTGGCACAGTCCTCCCGTCAGCTTTGCCAGTTTTCTGCATGGCCACACAGGGGTTGAGTGAACTTCTTTAGTTGAAAAATAAGCCAGAAAAATGATTATTTGTTTCCAGCAAATCCATTCTAAGAATTGCCATGCCAAACTCGGAACAGAAATGACTGTCTGTGGCAGACGGTCTCCAGCTTTCCACCAGTACCAACAAAATGTGCACGGGACCGCTGGTAACCTAAGATAACATCTGTCTCAGAGAAGCTCATATTTTGGGCCTAACACAGCTCTGTAGCTTCCTAACTGAAGCAGTCTCATGTCTGTGTAGGACACAAATGAAGGACTGCCGCCCTCAAAACCTAGGTTAGGGATCAGTGTCCCTAGCCAAATCATCCTCGACTTGCTGCTTGTCAGTCTCGATCCAGAGTTCATAATGTGCATGGGTGCACGTGTGGGAGAACAAGAGTCCTGCCTCACCGTACAATAACGATTCAGCATAAGTAATTTCACAGCGAAAAGACTGTCTCCTAATCAAGACAGTAATGAAAGAGGTAATCTATGGGGAGAGGAAGCAAGATTTGAATCTGAACAACATGTCACACTGAGTCTGGGTACAAAAGGAAGATAAATATTGCAATGTGCATTTGCTCCCATGAAGAACAATTTAAGGCTGCAGAGTCTGCATAAGAAAAGCCAACAGGACAGACAGAGCAAGGGGTCCTGGGCTGGCTGCGCAGTGCACAGCAAGAGAGGTCATGTAGGCCAGTCGTAGGATGACTAGTACAAAGTGTGGTTTTCTCTTACTAATCTCTTCTTCCAGCACATTCAACTGTTCTGTTTGTTTTCCTTTCATAGACAAATTGTTTGTTTACTTTTCTCTAGCTTGGATGGCTTTGCAGATCTTGTCAAATTAATTGCCACTCCAATGGGCATGATCATGCTCTCTCCCACCCAGGATATTACAATACTCCAGGAAACCAAAGGATTATAGGCTGTACTTCACTCACCTGCATGGACCACACTGTGGGTGGGTAATGCAGAGGGCATGTGAAAAAGACACGCTAGCCAGGAAAGTACTTTGTAATGCAGCAGGACAGTGGGCAGAGCCTCTGAGGTCCCTCAGGAAGGCTGTACTCTGAGTCTTACAGTGCTTGTGACCTGCAGTGGCTCTGGCTCAGTCTGGAACAGCATCAAGGTAAAAAATGTGGTTTTCTAGCCTCACACCCTTCCTCAGTTTAAGCCAACTGCTCTTCTTCTTACCTTCTTTTGAATAATAGCATTGCCTAACGCAGGAGTAGCAGCTTGTTTGTAGGTATTGTGAGTCCACAGGCAAACAGGTGGTGACAAATCATGTCTTGACAGATGGGACAGGTTGCGGCCACACAGTTATTGCAGCTCACCACAACTCACTAAGTTATTTTCCTGGTTTTGACTGGGATAAAAACTGAAACCCACAAGTTCTGCAAAATCCACAAGTTCCTACGAGTTCTGTGGGTTCCACGATCACTGTGTGCAGACTGGATGCACAATCAATCATCAGGCTGTGAGAAAAAATTTATTGTGTATTGCTTGTTTTGCATATTCTCTATTATTACTATTATTCCTTCCTTTGTTGTCTAACTAAACTGTCTTTATCTCAACCCATGAATTTTACTTTTTGTCCATTCTCCTCTCCATCCCACAGGGGATGGAGGGAGGAGCAAGTGAGTGGCTACGTTAGTCATGGTTGCCAGCTGCCGGGTTAAACCATGACAGCTGTAATATCTTGGTTGCTACTGTTCACATGCTCAGAGTCCAGGGTGTACCAAAAGACTCAGGAAATCTGAACTCTCATCATGCCCCAAGTCCACTACCAGACAAAAAGCATAAGTCAACTGCAACAAATAGTGCACTATTCAGTGTTAATAACTGCTCCAGAAATATTTTTCCAAGCTAGATTCCCGGTGAATTAACGTGTAAGAAGGGCTGGCAGAGCAAAAGTCAGTGGTGAATAGACGGTGTCATACAAGTTCAGCAAAGACTTTGCATGGTAGCACCCATCCTGGCTGTACTTTCAAGGACCTTGACAGCCATCATGTCAAGGACTGAGCACAGAGCTAGAAGGATCTATCAGACATTGGGGTGACAGGGAGTTATTACAGTCACCACGATGTGTGATCACTTCCACCAGCTGGTGAAACCCCATGTGAGAAGCCATCAGTGGTCACCACTTAGGGTTTGGCTCACAACACTGGGTAGTCCGTTGCCTGCTGCTTTTCAAGCATGTGCCTTTATCTTTTATCGTGTGGTCCTCATTCCTGGGGGAATTTCCTCAAAGATGACCCCTGGAAACCTTACACCCCTTGCCCCTCACCTTCTGCCACCTGTCTGTGTTCAAATCACCATTTGTCAGCCTGATTCTTAGGGTGCCACTCCCTTCTTCTGCCCCATGGGTCTTCACATGGTTATCGGTTCTTGTCTGACATCATTGGCGGTAGACAATATGAAGCAGGCGTGTGTCCTTAAGCATCGTGAGGCACAGAGGAGTCCACATCCATGATTTTGTCACTGATTCTCTGTTATGGCAACAGAGAGGAAGAGACAGGGAAGAAATGCACAAACGCTACGGCAGTAATCGAGGGAAACAGGCTCTGGAGGAATCCCAAATCCTCACTGCTGGTAGAGACAACATTTAATGGTACAGTGAGTGAAGGTTTTTGCTCAAATCACTTATCAACCAAATGTGGCCTTCTTAGGAAATGGGAAACTTCTGCAAAAAGTTCAACTGCACCCACAGCTCTGGAGTTCAGTGCAGAGACAGTCAGGTGATGCTCACCAAGGACAGTCACATTAGGCAAACCACCAACTCCTGCTAGCTGCCAAGTCTGGCCAATATAGCCTCCTACCAAGCCATGCTGGGAGGAAAAGTGCTTCCTCAGACACAGACAAGGCTGGAAGACACAATGCAAGTCATTTCATAGCTGTCTCTGATCGAGGCTTTCTATGTCACGTTCATTTTCTACAAGACACTGGAACTGTAGGTGCTAGTAGATAAAAGAAGCTCAAGCACCAAAGGGAGACCTGCTCCAATAGGAAACCTGTCCAGCCCCAAAGGCAAAAAATAAGAAGAGAGAACAGGTAAGAAAGTGAAGAACCGGAGTGAAGAGGAGGATGGCAGAGCACAAAGGAATAACTGCTGCCGTACACCAGAGCTCCCCATTCTCATTGAATCATGGCCACAACTGTCAGCTGGTAAGTAATCGTAGGCGGTCACTGTGTTTCCGCTTCTTGACAATGCATATGTCTTGTTACAGACCTAAAAAGGTCTTTTGGCCAACTCACCCTTTGAGCTGTGAGCTGGGGGACGTACCTGTGGGTGTTGCCCAAACACCCGCAGCAGGAGGCCACAGGTTTTGTGTCTTGGACAGAAAGATTGAACACCCTGGAGCTGCAGCTCTCCAGGACGTGGACTGAGGCATCCAGTAATGGGAAAAGAAGTGTAGAATAAATGCACACCACCACCCCAATAGAAGTATTTTCCTTCTATAAATTTAGCTGAGAAATATATGCGGTTTGTAGTCATGGCTTTTATACCTTGGAGACTGCTGTGCTCTAACACTAACCATGCATTAGCATAAATACTATCTAACTTAAATGTTTGCATTACCCCAGCTGCACTCAGACACCTTGGACAACGAGCCCAGGAGAGCAACCCATCAACTCCACTCCTCCAAGTCCCTCAGGCAAGCACCACAGCAGGGCTCAGATGAGGAAACTGCAGCAAGAAAGTCACTTTCCTTGCCCACTCTGGGGCTTTGTTTCACTTCACCCTCCCCAGAGAGCTGGCCCCTTCCCAGTATGATCTCTGCAGCACTCTGATGACATAATCGTGTTTGCCTCGTATCTGGAGAGGATCCGTGTGATTCACCCACAGTTCCTCCAGGGCCTTAAAGCTTTGATCCTTGTCCTAATTGCTCATTTTTGTTTTCTCATGAGGGAGAAAATAACAAAGATGGCTGACAAACATGCAAGATAGATAGTCTGCTCCATGGACACCGAGTGCCAGGGATACAGGCTTGGGCATCTAACAGTGCTGGGTGGTGGGCTGGTGAGCGCAGTGCTGTGCCTGGATCTTACACCAGCATCTTCCATGAGCCAACTCGGCTCCCTGGAACAGCACACATTTTCCTTCGAAACCACAAAGACCTACGTAATTGTTTTCTCCTTCCCATAAATGAGTAACAGCACAGAATCAGAGACATTTTGTGAGCTGACTTACAGCAGTGAGTCAAGGTTTGGTGTTTGGGCCTGGTTTGCCCAAGAGGAAAATGACACCCCGAAACAGCCAGAAGGCTCTGGGGACTAGGAAGGTTTGGTGCAGAGCAGAGGGTTAGGCTCGTCAACATATGTCCTTGCTTTTGTGGCTAAAAGTAAAATACAGTCCTTAACTAATAAAATTAATACAAGTCAGCCAACAGTTTTAATTTGCAGAGCTGCAAAGAAGCTGCCATTGTTATATTTTCTTTCTTTCCCCCCCCTTTCCTATCCCCATTTTATTCTTTTTTCTCTTATTTATTTTTTGAAATAGGTGCATTTCCACATAAATAAGCAAGAACGGAGCTGCAGCAGTCAGCATCTGAGTATGGAGAGGATTGTGTCTAACCAGATGTGTCCAACTAGATGGGAGCCCTGTGCAAGAACAGCATACTGAGCCAAAATAGGCTTTCTTCTCTAAAAAGTCGAGTCACCTTTTCAGCAATTTTCATCAATTCCATTTTAAACAGGAGAAGCTTTGAAAACCAAGATCGTTTCCAAAAATTATGTACATGTACATGTGTATATATATACATTTTTCACAACTCTAAGATCCTGTTATCACAGGTGACTGCTTCCTAATGCGATCCTAAGCAACTTCTAGAAGCATGACATGATTACTTGATCTTGCCAGTTCTCTATGATTATAGGGGATCCAGTGTCCCTGGCTGAAAATGAGCTTTCCTGTGCATGGCAGAGGTCTGTTTTCTGATGGCGTGCACTCATTTGGAGTCTCTGTCATCCAATAAATGCCAGGCTTACTAATATCCCCCTCAGTGGGGTTAGTAGCACCATCTCAGTCCTCCTTCCAGCCAAAGGCTTTTATGAAATCTGTAGGAATTCATCACTCCTGCTGTGTCTGCCACTCTTCCATGTTTGCCTTCAAGGGGCCAAGTGGTTCAAAGGTGTCAGCGGAACAGGTAGACACACACACTCACCCTTGCGCACACCCAGACTACATGATCGTGTAGTCCTGGTCTCCTGGGGAAACTAGACAGAAGCGGATAATCATCTCCTCATTGTATGTTTACAAGAGTAAACTTATCCCCTGCAGGAGAGATCACTTCTTGTGAGGGTAGATTTCCCTGCCTGCGGAGTAAGGCACTAAAACACACACTAAAAACATGAGATGAAGAGTACCATATGAGCTCCAGAACCAAGGCAGAGATGAAGCCTGGTTTGAAGCTAACAGCTTGTTTGCACGCAGATCACTCTAGAAGATTTTTCCCAGGTTTCCTCTGAAGAAGCTAAACAAAACCTCATAGGAAAAATTACTGAGACGAGTCTGCTTATCTGCCTGGTCTGCAGCTGATACTGCAAGGCATAGCCAAGAGTTCACCTGCAACCCAAACCTTCCCGCAGAGACACCCCTCTTGCTCCTTCAGCATGGGACTTCTGTGATGCAAGAAAGGAAAAAAATAGGAGACCAAAGCTACTAGCAAGGGCATACATGATGAAAGAAGATCGCTCCCTCTTTTCGTTCATTGACTTGTTCATGCTTTCTCCTGGGTTTGAAGCAGTGTTTCTCAGTGATGTGTTTCATGATGTTCCCAAACATGGGAAAGATGGTAAGCAAGAAAAAGGAGATGATACAGGGGAAAATAACAGAGGATTTCCAACCTGCAAGTCCTGTTGAAGGACCCTGACAGCATGCTTCTGTGCTTATATACTCGCAATACTTCCAGACATGGTGACACGAAGACAGATCTTCATCAGGAATAAATGAGTTAGAAAGTGGTTTGGGGGCTGAGGCAATGTAGGAAACATTATGAAATAAAGATACTAGCACAAATGCAGAAGCCCCTTCCAAAACACTGGGAGAGTGCAAAGTGACAGAGCTGCACACCAAGGGTAGAGAAACAACAGCTCAAGGGCATCAGATGAAGGAGGCCTCGTCCCAGGTTCACATGGTGCTCAGGCAAGGCCATAGCGTGGTACATGTGTGGAGCAAAGGCAGGGTCAGGCAGGCATTAACGGATGTAAACTCACCTGCCTCTGTGCCTTCATCTGTCTCCACCATGGAAAAGTCCCTCATGCTTTCCTGTCTGGTGAAATCCCCATTGAGGCAGGCTTCAACAGGAGAGGAATAGGAAGGAGGAGGGAAGGATTCGGGCAGATTTGCTCAAAGCTCACCTGCAATGGCTGAAGTGAGTTGCACTGGGTAGGAGGTGAGAAGACAGTGAGAACCCCTCAGAGAGAAAGATTTGGACAAGGTAGGAGGAGAAGCTGGGTTGAGGTCAGAGACCATGTAGGGAGATGGAAGAAGAGGAGCAGGTGGAGGAACAGAGACCAAAGGGTACATAGGACAGCACATAGGCTGTGTCCCTGATGCCCTGCCATTGCTCTTTCCTCCAGTGACCAGCTTTCCAGCTCTGTGTCCTTGAAGGCTTAGCTCGATTCCCACATGTTTAGGGCATAGGTGACCATGAAGCTGCATTACCTTGCCTCAGGAAAAGGCTCTCAATACCCCGGCTCCCTTTGTAGCTTACTTTCCTCCCAGGGGCTGACAGAGCTGCAAACATTTCCTCCTCAAAAATGAAAGGAAGAAGCCATAAAGAGACCAACCCCTGAAGGGAAACAATAAACAAACCCATGACAGCATCACCTCTTTGATGAAATGCTGAGAGTGTTTTATGAGAGTTCCTCAGAGAAATGTGGCTGGCCGCTAGCCTGGAGCAAGAGCTCCCAGATCCCCTGTGCCCCCAAAATTCCCAGCTTGCTTCATCAGGGCTGATCCTACCCCCTACCTCCTTGACCCATAAGTATAAATGTGGCTGGGAGGCTCTACTAGGACCGAGGGGCAGTGGGAAAGGAGAGGGAAAAACACTGAAGAGAAGGAAGAGTGCCTTCATGAAAGAGAAGAGCAGGACAAAACCTGGAAGACAAATTAATCTCAGAGACGCCAAAACGCGGAAGAGGCGCATAAAAGGGCTGAGTGGAGAGGAGGTCGTGGGAAGGGAAAATACCAAGCCACTTAACCAAAATGACTGAATAGCAAATGTTGTGTGCAGGCTGTCTCTATCAGTGCACAACACTATCTTCAGCTTACACCTTCTCCCAGCCCGCCCAGGGGCAGGGTGGTGCTGCTCTCTCTACTTTAAAGGCACACAAAGGCTCGTGCCCAGACCAGCAAAGGGTCTCAGGCGTGGGAAAGCTCTGCGTCGCCGCTCCTCACTTCCAGGCACTTGGCATGCACACTGCAGGAGAGACACGGGTGCCCTATAGCACAAATAGGGAGAGCCACCCCTCCCAAAACCAGCTCCCAGCTCCTGCGACCAAGGGCTCTCCCTGAGACTTTCCATCCTTTGTTGTTCTCCCCTTGGTTATAGACACAAAACATAACTTTTTCCCTGGTTCTGCAGTTCAGGATAGACCCAAGAGTCCTGTCTTTTATGTTTTTTAAATCCAGCTGCTCTCACCAAGGGTGGGATTCAAGGCTGTAAAATCACTGAGCTAAAATCAAGCAGAACTATTACTGCGCTCACCCCTTCAGGGCCAGGGTCTTCCTTGCTATGCTGCTTTCTGTCCCATGGATTTTCCTCCCAGTAAGGCCAGACTCAAAAGGAGGGAAGGTGGGAGACCACATCACCCAGGCAAGAACATTGCACTTGAAGCAATTAGGGTTCCCACAGTCCATCACAGGACCATTTAGCTCATTAATCTCACCAGGGCTTATACAAGACCCAAGTTCTTCTGGCCAGGGATCCTCCAGATGGAGCAGCATTGCTGCTGCTAGAGATCAGGGAGCATCTGAGCTGGGATTTACTGGGTTCTGGCTCTCCTGAGAATCAGGTGCTAGTAGTGCTGTTCCCCTGGCTCAGGGGAGATGTATCAACGTGGCTTCTCCTCTCCCATTGGCTTCGTTCCTCCTGAAGTGCCCATACAGCTGTAAACATTTCACAGAATCACAGAATGTGAACATTTCCCAAGTGAGCACAAGGTAAACGAGAGGAAAGGACTCAGACAGGCAACAATTTGGCTGGAGATTACCTAAAGCAATGCAGCAAGAAAGGGAACACAAAGTTAAAAGGCAACAGAAACTCTGCCCTTCTGTGCTGGGTGGAGTTGAGAGGTTGAGTGAACCCAGGAGGTTTAAGTGAAAATGTAATTGTTTCAGGGACTGAGCTGACGCCAGCCAAGACACAAAAATCAACTATTACAAGTTGTCCCCATGACTCATACCTGAGAGGTGAGTGTTACATAGGTATAAGCCATTTGAGTTCGTTACCTGTGCTCTGGGTTTGAGGGTCCTGCCCAGGGACAGGGCACAGTTGTAATAAGAGCCTGACATGTGAAATGACATGTTTGTCTGACTGATGCCGGAGTGTGCTCAGTTCAGATAGGACAGGGAAACCAGCCTGCCTCTTCAGCTCAAACTAGATCTCTTTTAGCTCCAGTAGCCCAGGCGAAGCCCTAGCTGTCGCATCTGGCAGAGAGCATCCACCTGGAGCCATTTCCCAGTGATGGAAGCCAGAAACCCAGGCATCTGGAGGGTTCCCTACAAGGTTGTCCGGAAAAGTGTTGCTGTATTCTCAAGTACAACTTAGAGCAGTTGAAGATCTACTGTGACAAGCCAAGCCTGCCTGGCTGGGAATTTGTGTCCCAGCAAGAAAATTAGAGAAAGAAAAGTGTTAATTGTGAGACAAAATCAGTGTTTCCTCTTGGGACAGTGAATGAAGTTGTCCCTCCCAGTATAAACCAATGAACTTCTTTCAGTTAGTATGTGAGTGCAGTGTAACTCCAGCTCCTCGGGAGAGCTAGCTTCAACCAACTCTGTCAAAACTCAGACTAAACCAAGAAAAGTAGCTGTGAGCTCAAAAGTCACCTCGTCCATGTGGTTTTTATTGCTCCCTGTTGCAGCACTCCTAAAGAGGATAGGGAGGTGTAAGTGGCTGTTGTTGGAGACAGGGCGCAAGGGGCAGGCATCTTTTTCATCTGTTCCCTGTGCTATTCTCAAGCCTCTGTGGAAATGTGTATCCTACCACAAAGGAAATAGAAAGAAGGAGATTTGTTGAGTTTTTGCCTCTGCCCAGGCCATAGTTTCCTGGGGAGGAATTCAGCTCCAGTTCAGTGATCTCCAGGGCTTGACCCCGTTGCACATACGTAAGACGCTCAGAGCTATCTACGTGGGTTTAGAACTATGACACTGGGCCTGCAGGAAACCTCAGCCCCTCAGGAGTGGCAGCTAGAGCCAGACAGGACTCTCCAGAGCATCTCACATGGCTCCAGATCCCCACACTTAAGCACCTGAATTGAGCCTATAGTCAGCAGAGTCAGTGAAGCAATTGAGTTCTCCTTTGCAGATGCAGTGAAAGTTCATGCTGTCACTAGCCAGCTTGAGTAGAGTCATGGGCTCCCAGACTTCCCTCAGCTGCTGTTTGCACCTCTTCACTACACTTGTCTCATGGGCTGCAGGGCTCAGATACGATCAGCTTCTGCACCCATCCCCAGCGCAGGGTCTTCCAACGCTATTGCACACTCGTCCCTCCACTCTCTAGTCCCTGCAGGCAGAACAGAAGTCTTCTCAGTGTTTCACCTTTCATATCTGGAGGCTGAAGACACTATTGCCTTCATTTCATGTCTGGAGGGACAAACACCATCCCAGTATCAGGAACATTGATCACTGTGGTGTGTTTTTCAGGCTCAGCTGTTCATCTGCGTAGGCACAGGGCTGGGCTGCAGTGCCTGACGTCTGCTCAGCGCTTGCAGCGTCTGGACTAAGAGGCAGCAGATATGGGTGAGAGCTTTGGCAACACTTCACTTTGTGTTCTGTTGCTCAGAGATAGAAGACAGTCTGTTATCTTGCATTTCCACCAGGGACTGAGTGATTAATTTCAAGAGTTAGTGGTGTTCCAGGCACTGAGAAGTAGGTAAATGCTGAATGTCCCAGATTAGAAGAGGGTAAACCCTGTCAACAGATATACCTACTCACCACTCGGTACTTTTGCTGGAGCAAATGGGTTTTTGGGATGACAGGACATGACCAGTCCCCCAGCTATCTCTCTACCCCACCCCATTCTTGCGCATTACAGCCACACTACATACGACGAGGGTCACAGGACTCAGAGACACATTTCCCCCCCCTCAGAGCTGGTTAGGTAGGAGCACACTGGCAGTTCTTATGTCTCAGGGCTTATATTTGGATCTCATGTCTTTTATCTGGACTGCAGCTCTGCAGCAGCCACCAGAGTACCACCAGCTACAAAGTCTGGCATCACTGACCCACACAGGTCCTGTTGAGCCAGCTCTGGGCTGGGCACTTGGACTTAGATGCAGATGAGCTGCGTCGCGGTGCTTTAATTAAAAGATTTCAAGCAAACAAGAAAAAGAAGTCAAAGACACTTTCATCTGAGACAATCAAAGCTCAGAGGAGCGGGGGACATTTTGTAGAAGGTTTCTCAGGTCCCACGGAAGACGTTTCAGCCAGTTGCAGGCCAGCATCAGCAAAAAGTAGAAAGTAAGGGAATATCCAGGGAA